>Ga0307505_10000158_pt1 | contig 83916 bp, 74 predicted proteins | sample 23_S_MG_FD_202183 | JGI IMG/M metagenome (GOLD analysis project Ga0307505, IMG submission 202183) | Soil microbial communities from Populus trichocarpa stands in riparian zone in the Pacific Northwest, United States - 23_S | ecosystem: Environmental > Terrestrial > Soil > Riparian zone > Trees... | reverse complement strand
CCGATCAGCAGGGCGGCGAGCTTGGCGACGTCGAGCGAGGAGCCGCCGCCGAAGCCGACGACGCCGGTGGCGCCGGCGGCAAGCCCGGCCTCGACGGCCGCCATCAGCGTGGCGCGCGACGGGTCTGCCTCGACCGCGTCGAACACAGCGACCGCAAGGCCGGCCTCGTGCAGCGAGGCAAGTGCGGCGTCGCACAGGCCCAGCCGGCGCAGGCCGGGATCGGTGACGAACAGCACCGATCCGCCCAGCCGCGAACCGACGATCGCGCCGAGACGCCGCGAGGCCCCTGCCTCGAACACAAGCGACGGCGTCGTGTGAAATGTGAAGGTGGAAATGATGGCGGGATTCATGGCGGCGAAATTGACAAGGGCGCGCGCTTTTGTCGAGAGTGAACGCGGCAAGTCGAGAACCATCGCATTGGCAAGGCGAAAGCCGCCATGTTAGAGACGTTGACCAAACGATAAAAACACAAGAAACCAGAGGGGCTGGTCCGGCGAATGTCTGAAGCTGCGATCGAACTCGTCGGCATCAACAAGAGCTTCGGCGCGGTGCATGCCAATCGGGATATCAATCTCGAAATTCCGCGCGGCACGATCCACGGGATTATCGGCGAGAACGGCGCCGGCAAGTCGACGCTGATGTCTATCCTCTACGGCTTCTACCAGGCCGACACGGGTGACATTCACGTCAACGGCAAATCGACGGCGATCAATACGCCGAATGACGCGATCGCCGCCGGCATCGGCATGGTGCACCAGCACTTCATGCTGGTGCAGAATTTCACCGTGCTTGAAAATGTCATCCTTGGCGCAGAGGGCGAGGCCCTCCTCAACAAGTCGATCGCCAAGGCACGCGCCGAGCTGATCCGACTCGAAAAAGAATACGGGCTCGAGGTCAATCCGAACGCCATCATCGAGGAACTGCCGGTCGGATTGCAGCAGCGGGTTGAGATTCTCAAGGCGCTTTATCGCGGCGCGGACATCCTCATCCTCGACGAGCCGACCGGTGTGCTGACGCCGGCGGAGGCCGACCATCTTTTCCGCATCCTTGGACAGCTCAAGGCGGAGGGAAAGACAGTCGTCCTCATCACTCACAAGCTGCGCGAGATCATGGCGATTACCGACAATGTCTCGGTGATGCGTCAGGGCCAGATGGTGGCGACCCGCAAGACCTCGGAAACGACGGTGGAGGAGCTGGCCGAGCTGATGGTCGGTCGGCGCGTCCTGCTTCGTGTCCAGAAGGAAGAGGGCAAGCCCAGCGACTTCAAACTGTCGGTCAAGAACCTGACGGTGAAAGACCAACGCGGCGTCACCATGGTCGACAATGTCTCCTTCGACGTGCGTGCCGGCGAGATCGTCGGCATTGCGGGCGTGGCGGGGAACGGTCAATCGGAACTGCTCGAGACCATCGCCGGCATTCGCAAGGCCGAGGCGGGCACGGTGCTGCTCGATGGCAGGCCGATCGACGTGACCGGCGCGGCCGATCCCGGAGAACTGCGCGATCGTGGCCTCGCTCATGTGCCGGAGGACCGGCACTATGTCGGCCTCGTGCTGCCCTTCGAGGAGTACGAGAATTCCATTCTCGGCTATCATGACCATGCGCAATATTTGAAGGGGCCTTTTCTCGACATCGATGCGATCCGCGCGGACGCCCGCGACAAGATCGAGAAGTACGACATCCGCCCGACGAACGAACGACTCAAGACGGCCAATTTCTCGGGCGGCAACCAGCAGAAGATCGTGCTCGCGAGGGAGATGGAAAAGGATCCCGGCGTTCTCATCGTCGGCCAGCCGACGCGCGGCGTCGACGTCGGCGCCATCGAGTTCATCCACAAGCGGCTGATCGCGATGCGTGACGGCGGCAAGGCCGTGCTGCTGGTTTCGGTAGAGCTGGACGAGATCCGTTCGCTTTCCGACCGCATACTCGTCATGTTCGATGGCCGGATCGTCGGCGAGCGCGACAGCGAGGCGTCCGAGGGTGAACTGGGCCTGCTGATGGCTGGCGTGGAAGCGCAGGAGGCCGCGGAATGAGCTCGCCCTACGCCAAGCTTCCTGCATGGGCCGATTACGGTCTGATTCCGCTCATCAACCTTGTCGTGGCCTTCGCAGTCGCCGGGCTTGTCGTGCTCATGGTCGGCGAGAACCCGTTCCGCGCCGCCGCCATCATGGTCGAGGGCGCCTTCGGCAGCGGTCGCAACATCGCCTACACGCTCTATTATTCGACCAGCTTCATCTTCACCGGTCTCGCAGTCGCGGTGGCTTTCCACGGCGGGTTGTTCAACATCGGCGGCGAGGGCCAGGCCTATGTCGGCGGGCTCGGTGTCGCGCTGGTCTGCCTGACCTTCGATTCGATCCTGCCGTGGTGGCTGACGTTCCCTCTGGCGATCCTGGGGGCGGCGGCTCTCGGTGCTGGCTGGGCGTTCATCCCGGCCTATCTTCAGGCCCGGCGCGGCTCACACATCGTGATCACCACGATCATGTTCAACTTCATCGCCGCCAGCCTGATGGTCTATCTGCTGGTCGGTCCTCTCAAGCCCATGGGCTCGATGGCGCCACAGACGCGCACCTTCCTGGAAGGCGGGCAGTTGCCCAAACTCAACTGGGTCATGGAGCTATTCGGATTCACCGTTCGCTCTTCACCCTTCAATCTCTCCTTCGTGCTGGCGCTCGTCTGCGCCTTTCTCGTCTGGCTGGTGATCTGGCGCACGCGGCTCGGCTACGAGATCAGGACTCAAGGGCACAGCCCCAAGGCGGCGCGCTACGCCGGCATCGGCGAGGCGCGGATCGTCATCATCACCATGATGATCTCGGGCGCGCTGGCTGGCATGATGGCGCTGAACCCAGTGATGGGAGACCAGGCCCGCCTGCAACTCGACTTCGTCACCGGGGCCGGCTTCGTCGGCATCGCCGTCGCCCTGATGGGCCGTTCGCACCCGGCCGGCATCGTGCCCGCGGCGATCCTGTTCGGCATGCTCTATCAGGGCGGCGCCGAGCTCGCCTTCGAGATGCCCAACATCAGCCGGGACATGATCGTCATCATCCAGGGTCTGGTCATCCTGTTCGCCGGCGCGCTGGAGCACATGTTCAGACCGTCGATCCAGGCGTTGTTCGCCTCGATCAGTCCGCGCTCGGCCGGCCTGGCAGCGGCCAAGCGCGAGGGGGCGTGAGATGGACTTCTTCACCACCCTGGTCGTGATCCTCGACTCCACGGTCCGCCTGTCGATCCCGCTGCTGCTCGCCTGCCTGGCAGGGCTCTTTTCCGAGCGTGCCGGCGTGTTCGACATCGGGCTGGAAGGCAAGATGCTGGCGGGCGCCTTTGCCGCCGGCGCCGCGGCGGCAGTCTATGGCTCGGCCTGGGCCGGCCTTGGCGCGGCGGTGCTCGTTTCCGGCTTCCTGGCGCTGGTTCATGGCTTTGCCTCGATCACCCATCGCGGCAACCAGATCGTTTCCGGTGTTGCGATCAACTTCATCGCCGCCGGCTCCACGATCATCCTCGGCCAGGCATGGTTCAGCCAGGGTGGACGTACGCCTTCGCTCGGCGCCGACGGCCGCTTCGGCGCTGTAACCCTGCCCTTCGCAGATGCGATGCGCGACGTCCCCGTCATCGGCTACATCTACTACGAACTGATCTCCGGCCATTCGATTCTCGTCTACTTCGCCTTCTTCATGGTCTTCGTGACGTGGTGGGTGCTGTTCCGGACCCGCTTCGGGCTGCGACTGCGGGCGGTCGGCGAAAACCCGGCGGCGGTCGATACGGCCGGCATCTCGGTCACCTGGCTGCGCTATCGCGCTGTGCTGTGCACCGGGGCGCTTTGCGGCTTCGCGGGCACCTATCTGGCGCTGGCCATGAACGCGGGCTTCGTCAAGGACATGACCGCCGGCAAGGGTTTCATCGCGCTCGCCGCCCTCATATTCGCCAAGTGGCGTCCGGCGCCGGCGATGTTCGCCTGCCTGCTGTTCGGCTTCCTAGACGCCTTGGCGATCCGGCTGCAAGGGACGCCACTGCCGGTGGTCGGCCGCGTGCCGGTACAGTTTTTCCAGGCCTTGCCCTACGTGCTCACCGTCATCCTGCTCGCCGGTTTCATCGGCAAGGCGATCCCGCCCCGGGCCGGCGGCGTGCCTTACGTGAAGGAGCGGTGATTCCATGATCCCGGATAGTGGAAGGCGGTTTTCGGCCAGGCCCGGACAGAAGGATTGAACCATGTCCCATGATCTGTTCGAGGCAGCCCGCGGGGCGATGGCCAAGGCCTACGCTCCGTACTCCAAGTTTCCCGTCGGCGCCGCGATCCGGACGGAAGACGGCCAGGTGTTCGCCGGCGCCAATATCGAGGTCGCGTCCTATCCCGAGGGCTGGTGCGCCGAGACCACCGCGCTTGGCCACTACATCATGGGTGGCGGCGGCAGGATCACCGAGATCGCGGTGATCGCCGAGAAGATGCCTCGGATTACGCCCTGCGGCGGCTGCCGCCAGAGGCTGGCCGAGTTCGCCGGGCCGGACGCCAGGCTGCATCTGTGCGACGAGACGGGCGTGGTGCAGACGCTGACCATGGCCGATATACTGCCGCTCGGCTTTGCCGGAGACATACTGAAATGACCGACGCCGTCGACCGTATCGTCGAATTGCTGGCCGGCCGCGCGCCAAAGATCGCCATGGTTCTGGGATCCGGCCTTGGGGGTCTGGTGGACGAGGTGGACGATGCCGTGCACGTCCCTTACGCCGAACTTCCCGGTTTTCCGAAAGGCGGCGTCACCGGCCATGCAGGCCAACTCGTCGCAGGCACCCTCGCTGGCACGCAGGTGATGATGCTGGCCGGGCGGTCGCATTATTACGAACACGGCAACCCGGCCGCGATGCGCCCCGCGCTCGAGATGTTGGCCGGGCTAGGCATCGAAAAGCTGATCCTGACCAACGCCGCCGGTTCGCTGGAACCCGGCATGGGCCCTGGATCGGTGATGCTGATCACCGACCACATCAATTTCTCCGGCACCAACCCGCTGTTCGGCGAGCCGACCGACCGCCGCTTCGTCGGACTTACCGAAGCCTATGACGCAAAAATGCGCGCAGCCTTCGAGACGGCCGCGGCGGAAACGGGGACGACGCTGCACAAGGGCGTCTACATGTGGTTCTCCGGTCCTTCCTTCGAGACCCCGGCGGAAATCCGGCTGGCCCGTATCGTCGGTGCGAACGCGGTCGGCATGTCGACCGTGCCGGAGGTTATCCTTGCGCGGTTCCTCGGAATGCGCGTGGCAGCATGTTCGGTGATCACCAATCTTGCCGCCGGCATGACCGGCGCGGAGCTGTCGCACCAGGAAACCAAGGACATGGCCCCGCTCGGCGGCCAGCGTCTGGCGACGATCCTGAAAAAGATGTTCGCCGACGGGCTGCTCGATGTTTAGCGCAACGCCGCTTCGCTTGCGCATCCAAGCAAGATGCTGACACATGCTTCCGCAGGAGATCATCCGCAACAAGCGTGATGGCCGCGAATTGTCCGGCCAGGAAATCGCCGGCTTCGTCGACGGACTCACTCACGGCACCTTCACGGAGGGCCAGGTCGCCGCGCTCGCAATGGCGATCTTCATCAATGGCATGGGCCGCGACGAGGCCGTGGCGCTGACGCTCGCAATGCGCGATTCAGGCGTGGTGCTCGACTGGTCGGACCTGCCCGGCCCGGTCACAGACAAGCACTCGACGGGCGGCGTCGGCGACAACGTCTCGCTGATGCTGGCGCCGATCGTGGCGGCCTGCGGCGCTTATGTCCCGATGATTTCCGGCCGCGGCCTCGGCCACACCGGCGGCACTCTCGACAAGATGGACGCCATTCCCGGCTATGTCAGCCAGCCCGACAGGGCGCTGTTCGGCAAGGTCGTGCGCGAGGCGGGCTGCGCCATCATCGGCCAGACCGCCGATCTCGCGCCGGCCGACAAGCGCTTCTATGCCATCCGCGACGTCACAGGCACGGTCGAATCGATTCCGCTTATCACCGCGTCGATCCTATCGAAGAAGCTGGCGGCCGGGCTGCAGTCGCTGGTGCTCGACGTCAAGGCCGGCAATGGTGCCTTCATGGCGTCTGCCGAACAGGCCGAGGCACTGGCGACAAGCCTCGTCGCGGTCGCAAACGGTGCGGGCCTGCCGACGACGGCGCGGATCACCGACATGAACGAGCCGCTGGCGAGCGCGGCCGGCAACGCGGTCGAGGTGGCCAACGCCGTCGATTTCCTTTGCGGCCGCCATCGCGATCCGCGACTGGAAGCGGTGACGCTGGCTCTGGCGGCCGAGATGCTTGTTTCAGCAGGTGTCGAGGCCGACCTCGACGGGGCGATGCGACAGGCGCGCGACGCGCTGGAGGGCGGCGCGGCTGCCGAGCGTTTCGGCCGCATGGTCGCCGCGCTGGGCGGGCCTGCCGACTTCCTCGAAAGGAGCGACCGTTACCTGCGCGCCGCCCCGATCACCAGGGCGGTTCCGGCTCCGTCGAACGGGTTCGTCTCCAGCATCGCGTCGCGCGCGATCGGCGTCGCGGTGGTCGAGCTGGGCGGCGGCAGAAGACGCCCCGAAGATGCGATCGACCATTCGGTCGGCATCACGGCTCTCCTGCCGATCGGCGCTGCCGTCCACCTTGGCGAGCCGCTGGCCATGGTGCGCGCCGCCGATGAAGCGGCGGCAGCCAGCGCGGTGCGCGCAGTCGCGACCGCCTATACGCTTGGCGACCGCGCGCCACTCGCCGCCCCCGCGGTCCTCAAACGGATTGGCCCGTCAGCCTGAGCGGGCGTATTAAACCATCCGGTTGACAATTGCGTCGAGGCCGCTTAACTCAACCACATGGTTGAGCAAGAGCCGCCCCATCTCGACGCTGTCTTCCATGCGCTTTCCGACCGCACCCGCCGCGCCATGCTGCGAACGCTGTCACTGGGCGACCACAGCATCGGCGAACTGGCCGCGCCGTTCGCTATGAGCTTCGCCGGCGCGTCCAAGCACGTTAAGGTGCTGGAGGGCGCCGGCCTTGTCAGCCGCGAAGTACGCGGCCGGACACATCTCTGCCGCCTCGACGCCGCCCGACTGGCCGAGGCCGAGGCATGGCTGCGCTACTACCAGCGCTTCTGGACAAACCGTCTCGATGCCCTTGATACGCTGTTGAGGGCGGAAGATGCAGAGAAGGCGGAGCGTCAACAAGGAGTTGACCGATGACTATTCGAGAGCGCGTTTCGCTTCGCGTGTCGCATCGTTTCGATGCGGCTCCCGAGCGAGTGTTCGACGCATGGCTGAACCCGCAGATGGCGGCTCGATGGCTGTTCATGACCGAAGATAGCAGGATGGTGCGCGCCGACGTCGACCCCCGCGTCGGCGGCCGCTTCACCTTCGTCGTGGGGCGGCCCGATGGCGACGTCGAGCATGTAGGCGAGTACCTTGAGATCGAGCGGCCGACACGCCTGGTCTTCACCTTCGCCGTGCCGGCCTACAGCCCGGAGTATGACCGCGTCGCGATCGACATCACGAGGATCGACAAGGGCTGCGAGCTGACCCTGACCAACGAGATGTCGCCGGAGATCTTCGCCGAGTGGGGCGAGCGGACCCGCGAAGGCTGGACCAGAATGCTCGACGGTCTCGCCGCGGCGCTGCAGGCTTGAGCGGCTCGATGCCGGACAGAACGAGAGACGGGCAGGGCGTGATAACCGAGGCGCACACCGTGCGCATCGAGCGGCTTCTACCCGGTCCCGCCGAGCGAATTTGGGACTAAATGACGGATGCGGCAATGCGGCGGCAATGGCTCGCCGCAGGCATCATGGAGCCTCGCGCGGGCGGCCACGTCGAACATCTCTTTCGCCATCACGAGTTATCGGATGAACCGACGCCCGGGCGCTACGCCCGCTTCATCGACAGCCCGGCGATGGCCGGCGAGGTCACGCAATGGAACCCGCCGCGCGTGCTGGCCTACACCTGGCCGGGCGACGGCGGCGCCAGCGAAGTCACGTTCGAGCTTTTTCCAGAAGGCGAAAACGTGCTCCTGGTGCTCACCCACCGCCGGCTCGCCGACGCCGAAACAATGGTCAGCGTGGCCAGCGGCTGGGACGCGCATCTGGGCATCCTAGTCGACCGAATCGCTGGAGAGCTACCGCGCGGCTTCTGGTCGACCCATGACCGTCTGGAGGCATGGTACTGCGAGCGGTTCAGGCTGGTCACGGAAAACGGAACCACGCCGCAGCACATGATCCGTCTGGAACGCGACTTCGATGCCTCGCCGGAAGCGCTCTATGCCGCGTGGACGCAGCCAGACATCATGAACCGTTGGTTCGGCCGGGTCGAGGCCGACGTTCGCCACGGGGGCCGCTACCGTATTGAAAGTGATGGAGACGCCGGCGAGGTCTACGTCCATTCCGGCCGCTACCTGGCCCTCGAGCCCGATCATTTCGTCAGGCAGACGTTCCTTGCGGAGGGGGGCGAACCAAATCCCTATACGGAAGAGTTCATCGCCGTATCGCTGAGGCCGCTTGCCGATGGCCGCTCCAGGCTGGTTCTCGACAATGGCTGGAACGGCCCGCCGCTTGCTGAAGGGGACATCGAGACTGCAAAGCAGGGATGGTCGATGTGGCTGGACCTGCTTGAGGCAATGTTCGAGGAGAACCCCGGATTGCGGAGAAAGTCATGAGTGTCGGATTCGCCAGCGGCCGCAACATCGCGCTCAAGGTCACGCCGCACCAGTACGACGATACCGTGCGCTTCTATCGCGACGTGCCGGACTATAATCCGCTGTAGTCTTTCGCCCGTCATGGTGCCCGACCAGCAGCTGGCCGAGGACTTCCATGTCGGCAAGCTCGGTTTCGTGAACTAGAAGGATTTCCCGACCGGAGGCGGGCGTTGGCTGACTGTACAGGCGGCCGACGGTTCGTGCGCCGAAACGGCACTGGAGCCGGCGGGCTACGAATTTGCGCGAGTCTACAGGAGGCGCTCCGCGACCATGGCATTCCACTGACCTCGCTCGGCTGCGATGACATGCAGGCCGAGTATGAACGGCTCACCGCGCTCGATGTGAAGTTCACCGCGCCGCCGCAGAAATACGAGGGCTTCGCAATGGCCATCTTCGATGATGGCGGCGGCAACCTGACCATGCTCCACGAGGGCTGACACCAGCCGCAATCTATCGCGCTGACCGGGGCCGCCGGCGGAAGTGGACGAGCCCGGCCCCGTGAAAGGTGCCACGGCCGCTCTCGGTGAAGCCCAACTTCGCGGCAAGTCGCATCGAAGGGGCGTTCTGCTCTGCGATGATGCAGCTTTGTGGAATGGTTGGATGATGGATGTCGACCCAGTCGAGCACGAGGTCCATCACCTCCCGGGCAAGCCCCTGGCCGTGGAAGGCCGGCAACAGGGCCCAGCCGGTTTCCAAGGTTCCGTCGAGCGAAGGCTCGATCTCGCGCTTCATGTCCATGATGCCGGCCTCGCCGATCAGCGCGCCGGTGCGAACATCCTCGACGACCCAGAAGCCGAAGCCCATCACCGACCACATGCCGCGAAAGCGCAGGATGCGGGCCCAGCAATCGCTCTTGCCGAGCGGCTGGCCGCCGATGAAGCGGACGACAGTTTCGTCACTCCAGAGCGCCGTGTAGGCGTCAAGGTCGTCGGGCCGGTGCCCGCGCAGGCGAATGCGCTCGCCCGCAAGAATGGGCACGTCGATCACGATCGGGATTTTTCCCGCGCCAGCCGCTCGGCGATCAGGAGAGCCAGGCGCTCGGCCACCTCCTCCTTGCCGAGTTCGGGCCAGTCCTCGACACCGTTGGCGCCGACGATGCGCACCCGGTTGCGATCGCCACCCATGACGCCCTTCTCGTTTATGCCGCTGTCGTGAGACACGTCGTTGGCGACGATCATGTCGGCGCCCTTCCTTGCCAACTTGGCACGGGCGTTCTCGACAACGTCACGGGTTTCCGCCGCGAAGCCGACGACGAGTGCAGGCCGCTTCGCGTGATGGCCCACAGTGGCGAGGATGTCGGGGTTTTCGACCATCTGCAGCGCGGGCGGTCCCTTCCCGGTTTCCTTCTTGATCTTCTGCCCCGCCTCGCCATCCGCGCGCCAGTCGGCAACGGCCGCGACGAACACGCCGGCATCGACCGGTAGTTGCGCCTCCACGGCCTCCAGCATCTGTCGCGCGGTCTCGACTTGGATGGTCGTCGTCCCGGCCGGATCGGCTATCGAAACCGGACCCGAAACGAGCCGCACGTCGGCGCCCAGCCGGGCGAGCGCCGCAGCAATGGCGTGGCCCTGCTTCCCCGAGGAGCGGTTGGCGATGTAGCGCACCGGGTCGATCGGCTCATGCGTCGGACCGGAGGTGACGACGATCTTCCTGCCTTTCAGCGGTCCCGCAGCGCTGTCGAAAACGCCTTCGATCGCGGCGACGATCTCCAGGGGTTCGGCCATACGCCCCTCGCCCGCCTCGCCGCTTTCCGCCATCTCGCCGCGTGCGGGTCCGACGAAGCGGATGCCGTCCTTCAGGAGCGTCGTTCGGTTGCGACGCGTCGCCGGATGGTCCCACATCCGCGGGTTCATCGCCGGAGCGATCAGTACCGGCTTGTCGGTGGCCATCAGCAGCGTCGAAGCGAGATCGTTGGCCAGCCCGCCAGCCATCTTTGCCATCAGATCTGCCGTTGCCGGCGCAACGACCAGCAGGTCGGCCTCGCGCGACAGGCGGATGTGACCGACATCGTGCTCGTCCTGCCGGTCGAAGAGTTCGGTGAAGACATGGTCGGCCGACAATGCGCCCACGGCGAGCGGCGTAACGAACTCCCGCGCAGCCGCCGTCATCACGCAGCGCACCGAAGCGCCGCGCTCGCGCAGCCGGCGTATGAGGTCGAGGCATTTATAGGCGGCGATGCCGCCACCGATGATGAGCAGGATGCGTTTATCGGAAAGCGTCATGGGCTTCTCGACCGTTCTGTCAGCAAGGTCATAGAACAGCTTCAGCCAAGCTGCCAGCCTATCCACGCCAGCAGCCCGGCGATCACCCACAGCGCCACCCGGCCGGATCGAGTGCGGCGGGCCTCGGCGCGGCCGATCTTGTCGGCGGTTTCGTCGTCGAAACGCAGGCCGTTTTCTGCCATGGCATCGATCTCGCGCGTCAGCCTCTCGGTCCGCACTGCGAGATCGGGCACCTGCCTGGCCAGCGACAGAAGCGCGCTCGCGCCGTCCCGCGCATCCTCCAGCATGCCGCGAGGACCGAGATTGGCGCGGATCCAGTCGCCGACCACCGGCTCGGCCGTCTTCCACATGTTGAAGGCCGGGTCGAGGGTGCGCGCCACGCCTTCCACCACCACCATGGTCTTCTGCAACAGCACCAGTTCGGTGCGGGTTTGCATGTCGAACAACTCCGTCACCTCGAACAGCAGCGTCAGCAGCCGTGCCATCGAGATCGTCTCGGCGGGTTGGCCGTGGATCGGTTCGCCGATGGCGCGGATCGCCTGCGCGAAGGCGCGGACATCGTGGGTGCGCGGCACGTAGCCCGCCTCGAAATGCACCTCGGCGACGCGCAGATAGTCGCGGGTGATGAAGCCAAAGAGGATTTCAGCGAGGAAGCGGCGCTCCTTCTTGCCGAGCCGCCCGGCGATGCCGAGGTCGACCGCGACGATGGTGCCATCCGCCTCGACGAACAGATTGCCCGGGTGCATGTCGGCGTGGAAGAAGCCGTCACGCAGCGTGTGGCGCAGGAAGGACTGGACAAGCGTTGCTGCCAGCTGAGGCAGGTCGTGGCCGGCGGCAGCCAGGCCATCGATGTCGGACATCTTGACGCCGTCGATCCACTCCATGGTGACGACGTCACGGCCTGTGCGCTCCCAGTCTACCCACGGCACCCGGAAGCCGGGATCGTCGCGTGTGTTCTCGCCGAGCTCCGAAAGGGCCGCCGCCTCCAGCCGCAAATCCATTTCGATCTTGGTCGTTTGGGCCAACGTCCTCGTCACCTCGACCGGTTTCAGCCTGCGGCTTGACGGAATGAACCGCTCTTGCAGGCGCGCGGCGAGAAAGTAGCTTTCCAGATCGTTGAAGAACCGGTGTCGCACGCCGGGTCGTATGACCTTCACCGCAACCTTTTTCTCAACGCCTCCGTGCTGCGCCTGTGCCGGGTGAACCTGCGCTATTGAGGCGGCTGCAATCGGCTCGTCGAATCGGGCGAACAGGTCGCCGATCGGGCGGCCCAGCGACGTCTCGATCTCGGCGACAGCATCGACGGTCGGAAACGTCGCCATGCGGTCCTGCAGATTGGCGAGATCCATCGCCATCTCAGTGCCCACGACGTCGGGCCGCGTGGCGAGGAACTGGCCCAGCTTGACGTAGGACGGTCCGAGGCGATCGACGGCACGCGCCAGGCGGGACGAGCGCCCCTGCCCCTTCGCGCGACGTCGCGCCATCAGCCTGGACAGCCGCCAGGCCGTCTTTGGCGGACCTTCGAGCTGGTCGCCGGGCAGCGCCGCGAATACGCCCTCGCGGGCGAGAATCCAGCCGGCGCGGATCAGGCGCAGATAGGCGGCAGGCGTACTCATGCGGACCGGCGCCTCAAAGCTTCCAGCCCGAATGCAGCGCGGCTATCCCGCCTGAATAATCGCGCCACGTCACGCGGTCGAAGCCGGCATTACGGATCATGCCCGCGAAATCGCGCTGCCGCGGGAATTTGCGAATCGACTCGACGAGGTAGCGATAGGGCTCGCCTTCCCCGGCAACCATCTCGCCGATCTTCGGGATGGCATGGAACGACCAGGCGTCATAGACCTTGTCGAGCAACGGCATCTCTACCTCCGAGAATTCCAGGCACAGGAAACGCCCCCCGGGCTTCAGCACGCGCAACGCCTCCTCCAGGGCCCGTTCGATGCGCGGAACGTTGCGGATGCCGAAGGCGATCGTGTAGGCGTCAAAGGTCGCGTTCTCGAACGGGAGCTCCTCGGCATTGGCCTCGACGAACTCGACATGGTCGGCGAGGCCGCGCTTGGCCGCGCGGTCGCGGCCGACCGCCAGCATCGAGCCGTTGATGTCCAGCACGGTAGCCCTTGCATGGCGCTGGGAGGCTTCGACGATGCGGAAGGAGATGTCGCCGGTTCCACCGGCAACATCGAGCACCCGCCAGCCTGCGCGCGCCGGCGGGCGCAGCCAGGTCACCATCGCGTCTTTCCACAGGCGATGCAGCCCGGCGGACATCATGTCGTTCATCAGGTCGTAGCGGCTCGCGACCTTGTGGAACACGTCATTGACCAGCCCCTGCTTCTCGCCGGAAGCGACCTCGCGAAATCCGTAGGCCGTCTCCATGCCGTCCCCGGCGGTCGTTCTCGTGTCCGACATCATCACATCCGATCAAAAACCGGCGGGACCATAGCCGATCGGTCCGCAGGGCGCTATTGTCATGGCCGCGATGAACGGCCGCGCCCTGCGGCGCAATCGGGGGAAGCTGCATGGTGCTGAAAGCAGAGCTGCATTGTCATGTCGAGGGTGCGGCATCGCCGCAGTTGGTTATCGAGCAGGCCCGCAAGTACGACAAGCCGATTGAGCCGTTCATCCGCGACGGCTCGTTCGTGTGGCACGACTTCACCTCATTCCTCGCCGCCTACGATTTTGCAGCCGACCTCTTCCGCACCGAAGACGACTATGCCCGGCTCACCGAGCACTATCTGACAAGCCTCGCCCGCGACGGCGCCATCTATTCGGAGGTATTCACCTCGCCGGACCACGCCATCAAGGCAGGCCTTTCGCCCAAGGCCTATACGGACGCGCTCGGCGAGGGCATGGCGCGCGCCAAGGCCAAGACTGGCATCGAAGGGCGGATGATCGTCACGGGCGTGCGCCATTTCGGGGTCGAATCGGTCGAGGCAGCGGCGCGCTTCGCAGCCACCTGCGGCCATCCGCTGGTGACGGGCTATGGCATGGCCGGCGAGGAACGCTTCGGCGATGTCGAGGACTATGTCCGCGCCTTCGAGATCGCTCGGGAGGCAGGCCTCGGCATCACGGTGCATGCAGGAGAACTGGCAGGATGGGAGAGCGTCCAGGCGGCTCTCGACCATCTGCGGCCATCACGTATCGGCCACGGCGTGCGCGCCATAGAGAACCCGGACCTCGTCAGGCGCATTGCTGCGGAAGGCATCGTGCTGGAGGTCTGCCCGGTCTCCAACATCGAGCTCAAGGTATTCCCTTCTTTCGCCGACCACTCCTTCCAGGCCCTGCGCAAGGCTGGCTGCAAGGTCACGCTGAACTCGGACGACCCGCCCTATTTCTGGACGACGCTGAAGCGCGAATACGAGGTGGCAAGGGAGCATTTCGGCCTGTCGGAGAAGGAGCTGACGGCGGTGACTCGAACTGCGATCGAGGCGGCCTTCGTCGACAGGAAAACGAAGGCCGCGCTTCTCGCAAAGGTCGACGCATCCGCCCCCAGGCGCTGAGGGCACGCCGCGGATCAGCCAACCATGCGCCTCGCGCCACAAATCTGTGGTCGCGGCCACCTGGGAGGTATATCGCCGAGCGTCGAGCCGCTAGGATCGCCAGCAATCAGCCAAGTCGGAGAATATTTCACATGAAGGGCGTCACGGTCGTCGATCATCCCCTCGTCCAGCACAAGCTCACCATCATGCGCGACAAGGAGACGTCGACGGCGGGCTTCCGCCGCCTCCTGCGCGAGATATCGCTGCTGCTCTGCTACGAGGTGACGCGCGAGCTTGACCTGACGACGCGCACCATCGAGACGCCGATGGAAGAGATGGAAGCGCCGACGCTCGAAGGCAAGAAGCTGGTCTTCGCCTCGGTACTGCGCGCCGGCAACGGCCTGCTCGACGGCATGCTGGATCTGGTTCCCGCCGCACGCGTCGCTCATATCGGCCTCTACCGCGATCACGATACGCTGGAGGCGGTCGAATATTTCTTCAAGGCGCCGAGTGACCTCGCAGACCGGCTCGTGATCGTCGTAGACCCGATGCTGGCCACCGCCAATTCGGCGATCGCGGCGATCGACAAGCTGAAGGAGCGCGGCGCATCCAATCTGCGCTTCCTGTGCCTGCTGGCTGCGCCTGAAGGCATCGAACGCTTCACCAAGGCTCATCCCGACGTGCCGGTGTTTACGGCATCGATCGACCGCAAGCTCAACGAGAAGGGCTACATCGTGCCCGGGCTCGGCGACGCAGGCGACCGGATGTACGGAACCAAGTAGGGAGGCTCCCGTGGCCAGCCGGGCCATGAGCACCGAAACGATCGCCGAAGGCACCGGCCGAAGCTGGGAAGACTGGCTTGTTTGGCTCGATGGCATCGGCGCCCGGGACCTGCCGCACAAGGACCTAGCCCAGCGCGTTAAATCCGAAGGCGGGACCACGGGCTGGTGGGCGCAGTATGTGACCGTCGCCTATGAGCAGCATATCGGACGCCGCGTCCCCGGTCAGGATCACGAGGGTAGTTTCCAGGTCTCAGTGACCAGGACCGTGTTCGGATCGATGAACCAGGCGATTGCGGCCTGGACCGAGCTTGTCCGCGACTTCCATTCGTTTGACGGCGTCGACATTGCGTCCAAACCGCGCGCCAGCGCGACGGACAAATGGCGCCACTGGCGCGTCGCTCTTGTCGACGGCGGCCGCCTCATCGTCAGCGCCGGCGAGAAGGCGCCCGGCAAGACGGCGTTGACAGTCACGCATGAGAAACTGGCGAATGGCGAAGCGGTCGAGCGCTGGCGGCTTTTCTGGAAGGACATGCTGAAGCGGCTGTAGGCGCGGCGCCCAGTCAAATCGGATCGGCTATCGGCCCGTTGGCCACCCTCCGCAATTAGGCCACCTGGCCCACCGAGACCATCTCGCCATGGGTCCCCGGGTCGTAGACCACCATGCGGTTCCTGCCCTGTCGCTTGGCGGCGTAGAGCGCGAGATCGGCCTTGCTCGCGGTGCTTTCCAGCGTGTCGGACAGGCCGACGAGGTGCGCGCCGATGGAGGTCGTGATGCGGATGCGGCTGCCGTCCGGCAGTTCGACCGGCCGCGAGCGTATCGTCTGCAGGATCTTGTTTCCAACGGCGACCAGCGCTCGCGGATCGCATTCCTTGAGGATGATGACGAACTCATCGCCGCCCCAGCGAGCGCACAGATCCTGCTCGCGCGTCACGTCCAGCAGGCGTTGTCCGACCTCGCTGATAACCTTGTCGCCAACGACATGGCCGTGGCCATCATTGATGGCCTTGAAATTGTCGATGTCGAGGATCATCAGCCCCGGCCGTGGCGCGTCCATGGTCAGGCGGCGTTCTTCCTGCATGTAGGCCTCGATGAAGCCGCGGCGGTTGAGCACGCCGGAGAGCTGATCGACATACGCGATGCGCTCCAGTTGCTCCGTACGCTCGCGCACGGCCGCCTCGAGCGAGGCCTTCTCCGAGCCAACCGCGCGCGCCATCGTGTTGAGCGCACGCGCCAGCCTACCGATCTCGTCACTGCCGGATTCGGGCACCGGATGCGCAAAATCGCCTGCCTCGATGCGCCGAACCGCCTGCTCCGCGCGTCCGAGCCTGTCGAGCACGCCGCGCTTGAACAGGTAGGAGACCAACCCCGCAAGGGTCAGCATTACCAGTACGGTCAGCACGGCAAGCGGACCGAACAGCGACCGGTCGACGATCCTGTTCACATCCATCACGGTGACGTTGTACCAGTTGAGCTCGTCTAGATAGCCGACGCCGACGAGCATTTCCCTTCCGCCGAGGCTGAGGAACTGCGCCGAGGGCCGCCCTGCCGACGCCTCCCGCATCATCGACTGGAACAACGCCCGATCCCCCTCGCCATCGAGCAGCGGGGTGAAGGTCTTCTTTTCCCCATCCGCCTTTGTCAGGCTGCGGAAATCGATCTGGCTGGCGTCGCGACTCGCCTGCACCGCGCCATCGGCGTCGATGAAGATGCTTTCGACTCCGGTCTGCTCGGTTTCGACGACATTGCGCAGGAAGTTGGTGAGGTCGATGCCGGTGCCGACGATGCCGAGCTTGCGGCCTTCGTGCTCGACCACGCAGTTCATCCACACCTTGGTGACGGCGAGCACATCGTCGTGGTTGACGTTGAGGTGGCAGCCGGCGCCGGCTGCGAGCGTCTTGTAGTACCACGAATCGCTGGGATTGTGTGGCGAGACCGAATAGCGGTGCTGGGCACCGGTGTAGCTGCCGGTCTGGTCGTTGAAGTAGTAGTTGCCTGAACCGTCGATGACGAAGAAGTAGCTGCGGTCGACGAAGGTTCGGCGGAAATGCTCGAGTTCGGCGATGCCGCGCGCATATTTGTCGCGAGCGAACTCGTCCTCCGCCCAGTCGATGATCGTCGGCGAACGCATCAGCGTCTCGGCGAGAGCCACCTCGCGGCGCAGCGCCTCCAGCCCGCGATAGCGATCATACATGATCTGGCGCTCGGCGAAGAGCGTGCTCAGCCGAGCGGTCGTCTGGTCGACGATGAGAAAGAAAGTAATGGCAGCAGGAACCGCCACCGCGACGAAGGCGGCCAGTGTGAGGGCGAGCACGCGCCACCGCAGGCTGGCCCCGAAGCGCTGTTTCAGCGATCGCCAGACGCCCGATGTCATGCCCGTCGCTATGCTCCCAAGCTTTGCGCTGCCCGAAGAAGCATCTAGCGACCAATTGGCTTACGAGCGGTTAAGAACCACTCCGTCGACCCCCATTTGGTAGCCGGATAAACGGGACGAGCGTCGCGGCTGGCACTGCCCCTTGACGGAGTCGCGAGCTGGGTGCACAGCGGCCGGAACGGACCAGCCGGCCCCAAAAACTGCCCTTCGGAGCGACCATGACCTCAGCGGGACTTGCCCAACTCGGCGCCTCTACCGTCATCTTCGTGCTGGCCGCCAGCGCGGCAAAGGGTTGGACCGTTTCACCCACCCATTGGCGGCTGGCCCTGGTGCTCGGTCTCTACACGATCGGCAATCTGATCATGCTGCGGCTGATCCGCGAGTTCGGCATGGGCGTGGCGCTCAGCCTTTCCGCCGTCATTCAGCTCGTCGCGGTTAACCTGGTCGCGTTGCTGTGGTTCGGCGAGAAGATGGGCTCCTTGCAGGCAGCGGGCATCGCCACGGCCATCGTCGCGATCGCCCTGATCACGATCGGGCCGTACCTGTCGGCGCGCTGAGCGCGCTCAGTCCAGCGTCCGCCGGAACCGTGCCAGCGCGATCGTGGCGTAGGCGAAGACGAACAGCAGCAGCACGCCGGCCTCGAATGCGATCTCCTGCGGGCCCGCGCCCTTGAGCATGACAGCGCGGATGATGCGCAGGAAATGGGTCAGCGGGAACATCTCGCCGATCCATTGCGCCCAGACTGGCATGCCGCGAAACGGGAACATGAAGCCGGATAGCAGGATTGACGGCAGGAAAAAGAAGAAGGTCAATTGCAGCGCCTGCATCTGCGTGCGGGCGATCGTCGAGATGAAGTAGCCGAGCAGCACCAGCGCCAGCACGAAGACCAGCACCGCCACGATCAGCAGAGCGGGATCGCCGACGAAGGGCACCCCGAACAGGAGCCCAGCCGCACCAAGCACCACCGCCACCTGCACCGCGCCGACCACGAGATATGGCAGAACCTTGCCTAGCATGATCTCGATCGGGCTGGCGGGCATGGCCAACAGGTTCTCCATCGTACCGCGCTCGATCTCGCGGGTCAGCGCGATGGAGGTCATCATAACCATGGTCATCTGCAGAATGACGCCCAGCAGCCCCGGCACGATGTTGTATTGCGACACGCCTTCGGGATTGTAGCGGCGATGGACGATGACGTCGAGTTCGCCCGCGGGCGCAACCGTCCCCTGCTGGCCCCGCTCGCGCAACAGCGCCTGTCGCGCCACCGTCCCCAGCGTAGAGATGGCGCCACTGGCGACCGCCGGATCGGTGGCGTCCGCCTCGATCAGTATTTGCGGGTTGTCGTTCCGGTCGACGCGCCGTGCGAAATCCGAGGGTATCGTCACCACGAACACGACGTCGCCGGAGGCGATCAGGGATTCCGCCTGCGCCGCGCTCACGGCGACATGGGTGAAGCGGTAATAGCCGGTCGTCTCAAGCGCAGAAACCATCGCGCGTGTGTAGTTGTCCTGGCTGGTGACGACGAGCGCTGCCGGCAACTGCTTTGGATCGGAGTTGATGGCGAAGCCAAACAGCACGAGTTGCACCAGCGGCACCCCGAGCATCATGGCGAATGTGATGCGGTCGCGGCGCATCTGGATGAATTCCTTCACCAGCAGCGCGCCGAGTCGCGCGAGCGAAAGCAGGTTCGTCATTGCATGTTGTCCCGCGCGCCTGACATGAACTGGATGAAGACATCCTCCAGACTGGTTTCGCCCCGCTCCATCTGGATGCCGTGATGCTCCCTTGCGAAATCACTCAATGAATTTTCCAGCGTCGCGGCATCGGAGCCGACGACATGGAGCGTGGTCCCGAAAGGAGCCGCCTGGTCGACGCCCGACAAAGTCGCCACTTCCTCGGCCAGGCGCTGCAGGTCCGGTCCGCGCAGGACGAACGTGGTCAGCCCCGCCTCCCGGACGACCTCGTCGACCGTGCCAGAGGCCAGCAGGCGACCATAGGCGATGTAGCTGATGCGATGACAACGCTCGGCTTCGTCCATGTAATGGGTGGAAACCAGCACGGTCAGCCCGTCGGCCGCAAGACGGTGGATCTCGTCCCAGAAGTCGCGACGCGCCTTCGGATCGACGCCGGCTGTCGGCTCGTCGAGCAGCAGCAATTTGGGCCGGTGCATGATGCAGGCGGCGAGCGCCAGGCGCTGCTTCCACCCGCCCGAAAGCGTGCCTGCAAGCTGGGTTCGCCGTGACGCCAGGCCGAGCTCTTCCAGCGTGCGGTGGACATGCGCTCGAACCGGTTTCAGCCGGTAGAGGCGGGCGACGAACTCCAGATTCTCCGCGATGGTCAGGTCCTCGTAGTACGAGAACTTCTGGGTCATGTAGCCCACCTCGCGCTTGATCTGCAGCGCCTGCGTTCGCAGGTCGAAGCCGAGCACCTGCCCCTCGCCGTCGTCGGGCGTGAGCAGCCCGCACATCATGCGGATCGTCGTGGTCTTGCCCGAGCCGTTGGGGCCGAGGAAGCCGACAATCTCTCCGGGTCGCACCGTCATCGAAACATGATCAACGACGGTCCTGCCGCCGAAGCGCTTGACGAGATTGGTGACCTCGATCGCGTTCATGTCCGCTTCGCTCCGCTCGCCAGTGAGTAGCGAATAGGGAATAGCGAGTAGTGAAGATCATTCGTCGGCATCGCGGCTGCTCCCACTACTCCCTACTCCCTATTCCCTATTCGCTCTGACATCGACGACCTGCCCCGGCTTGAGCATGGCAGCCTCGCCTTCGGGGCGCGCCTCGATCAGGTGGACGAGCTTCTGGCGTGTCTCCAGCGAATAGATCACCGGAGGGGTGAACTCCGGCTCCGGCGAGACGTAGCTGACGCGAGCCGACAGGCCCGCAGGGCAGCCGTCGCACGAAACCGCGAGTTGATCGCCAACCTGCACCGAGGCGTAGGCCGTCTCCGGGACGTAGAGCTTGAGCTTTACGCCGCCGTCCGGCAGCAGCGACAGCACCGGCGCCGACGGGCCGGCGATATCGCCGGCATTGCGGATGACATCGCTGACGCGGCCTGCGACCGGCGCCACTATCCTCCGCTTGTCGAGCCGCCATCGTGCCTGCTCAACCGCGGCTTGCGCGCGCTCGACCTGTCCTTCTGCCGCCCGGATCGCCTCGGCACGGGCCGGCAGGCGGGCGACCGCAAGATTGGCCTCGGCCTGGCCGACAGCGGCTTCCGCCCGCTCCAGCGCGGTCTCGGTCCGCTCCAGCTCAGCTTGGGTCGCAATGCCCCGGCGATTGAGGTCGCGCGTCCGCTCCGCCACCCGGCGGGCTTCGCCCGCTTCGGCCTCGGCAGAGCGCAGAGCGGCTTCCAGCACGGCGATCTCCTCCGGCCGCTTGCCAAGCGTGAGATCGTCGCGTTGCGCTTCCGCCTGTCTCAATGCGGCCTGCGCTTCCGACAGCGCCAACTGCGCATCCTCCATCTCCAGCGCGGCAAGCGCCTGGCCCACGGTAACCCTGTCGCCACGTCGTACCGAAACCTCGCGCAGTTGCGCCGTCTCGATGGGCGCGAGCATCACATACTCGCCCTCGACGTAGCCCACGGCCAGCGGAGCCGGCGCGGCGCAGGCGGCGAACAACGACGACGCGAATGGCAAAATGCAGAACAGGCTCATTACGCTCCGTCCTTTCGCCGAGCCACGATCACCGCCATCATGTTGTCGAAGGCGGTCGCGGCAATTTGCTTCGCTTCCCGAGGGCCTAGATCGTCCCAACCCATGCGACGCACCACTGCCTCGCGGCCGATGCGGAAGTAGACCAACTGGCCGATCATGGCGAAGACCACGATCTTCACCGCTTCGCTTTCCGGCTCCTCGCCGGTCGCGGTCGCCCATATCCGGCAGAACCGGCGGTGAAGCGGCTCGATCACACCGCCAAAGATGATGTCGAGCGCGGCTGTCGGATGTTGCAGTTCACGCAGTATGAACTGGACGTAGGATGCGGCTTCCGGGCTCGCCAGCATGAAGCCGCCCATGCGCTCGACCGCCAGGCGCAGCTGCATCTCGGCGGACGCTCGGTCGGCCGGCGGCGTCAGCGCATTCAGCACCGGGCCGGCAACCTTGCCTACACCGTCCACGATGTGCGCGGCGCAGGCATCGCGTAGCGCTTCCTTGCCACCGAAATGATAGGCGATGGAGCCAATGTTAGCTCTGGCGGCGGCGGCAATCTCGCGCGTCGAGGTGGCGGCGAACCCCTTGTCGCCAAACAGTTGCAGCGCCGCTTGGACTAGCGCCTGGCGCGTACGCTCGCTGGAAGCGCGCCCCTTGTCACTCTTGTCGTGATCCCGGATCATACTCCATATTTAATCAATCGATTGATTAAAGTCAAGATTCATCGCGCCGATCCGGTTGCAGCCGGGCCGTTGACCGTCAATCACGGGTGCAGGAGCGCATGACCGCCCCGCCGGGCGGGCGAAGCACGTCACATTCGACAAAGTGGGTTTTGGGGCTGCGGTCGGTCAGCCAGCCAGCCAAAGCGCGTCAGTGCGCGGTGCAGGCGGCGCAGTGACCCCGGATTTCAATGGTGGTCTTTTCGACCCTGAAGCCATGCTCGGATGACCACGCGCCCAGCCGCTCGCGCACCACCGCATCGGCGAATTCGTCGACCTGCCCGCAATCCTCGCAGATGGCGAAGGCGATCAGGCCCTGCGCATGGCAGTGCGGATGGGCACAGGCGACAAAGGCGTTGAGCGATTCGAGACGATGGACGAGGCCGAAATCGAGCAGCTTCTCCAGCGCCCGATAGACCTGCAAGGGCGCGCGGAACCCGGCATCCCGCAGGCGATCGAGGATGGTGTAGGCCGACAGCGGCCCGTCGGCCTGCGTAAGCGTATCGAGCACCAGGCTCTGGTTTCGGGTCAGATCTTGCGTCGTCGTCATCGCATCCGGCTTTCGTGCGCGGCCCGGCCGCGCGACTGGACGGCACCGTAGGGCAGCAGGCTCAAGAGGAAAAGAGCCAGCGCCGCAACGACGATCGAGGGTCCGGACGGCGTGTCCGCGTATAACGAGCCAAACAGCCCGCCCGCAACCGCCGCGGCGCCGACCAGCGAGGCCAGCACCGCCATCTGCTCGGGCGTCGATGCAAAGCGCCGCGCAGCGGCGGCGGGAATGATCATCAGCGAAGTGATCAGCAGAATGCCTACGATCTTCATGGCAATCGCGATGACCAGCGCCATCAGAAGCATGAAGACGAAGCGTGCCATCTCCGGCCTCATGCCTTCAGCCAGCGCCAGTTCGTCATTGACCGTGGAGGCGAGGAGCGGCCGCCATAACCATGCGACCATCGCGATAACGAAAATCCCGCCGCCATAGATCAGCGCGATGTCGAGCTTCGATACGGCCAGGATGTCGCCGAACAGGAACCCCATCAGGTCGACCCGCACCCAGGTCATGAACGCGACGATGACGAGGCCAAGCGCCAGCGTCGAATGCGACAGGATGCCGAGCAGCGCGTCGGCCGACAGCGCCCCCCGTCGCTGGAGGAACAACAGGGCGACCGATACCGCAGCAGCAACGAGGAACACGCCGGCGGTGAGATTGATCTCGAACAGGAAGGCGAGCGCGACACCGAGCAACGCCGAATGGGCCATCGTGTCGCCGAAATAGGCCATTCGACGCCATACGATGAAGCAGCCAAGCGGGCCGGTCATCAGCGCCAGACCGACCCCGGCCACCAGCGCGCGACTGAAGAAGTCATCGAGCATAACCGCCCTCGTGGTGTTCGTGACCTTTGTGATCGTGATCGTGGGCGTGATGGCCGTCTTCCGGGTGGCAGTGGTCGGTCACCGTCCCGTCCTCATGGCGCACCCTGCCGTCGGGCAGATGGGTATGGTCATGATGGTGACGATAGATGGCCAGCGTTTCCGCCGCTCGCGCGCCGAACAGCCGCCGATACTCATCACTGGAGACCACCGATTGCGGCGTGCCGCGACAACATATGTGGCCGTTGAGACAGATCACCGTGTCAGTGTCGGCCATCACGACGTGCAGGTCGTGCGAGATGAGCAGGATGCCGCAATTGGTGCGGTCGCGAACCTGGCGGATCAGGTCGTAAAGCGCTACCTCGCCGGCGAAGTCGACGCCCTGCAGCGGCTCGTCAAGCACCATCAGGTCCGGCTTGCGCAGGATGGCGCGGGCAAGCAGCGCGCGCTGAAACTCGCCGCCCGAAAGTGTCTGAACCTCGGCGCGTGCCAGATGCCCGATGCCCACCGAGGCGAGCGTGTCGGCGATCTCCGCCTTGCCGTGGTTGCTGGTCAGGGTCATCAGCCGCTCAACCGATAGAGGCAGCGTTGAGTCGATGGAAAGCTTCTGCGGCACATAGGCCACGCGCAGGTCGGGCAGTCGTGTTACGCGACCCTCATCGGGGGCAATGACGCCGATGGCAGCGCGTGCCGTGGTGCTCTTGCCGGACCCGTTGGGCCCGATCAGCGTGACGATCTCCCCGCGCGCAATGTCGAAGTCGATGCCGCGCACCAGCCAGCGCCCGCTCTTGAACACGCCGGCCCCGCTGAGGCTGACGAGGATGTCGCGGGAGGTGGCGCCGGATTTTTCGAGCATCGGTCGTCCGTTCGGGGTTGCGGACCGCATATGGCACACGTTATAGCATTTCACAATGTAATATCATTACATGCGACTTATACATCCGGCTTTTTCAGGCTGCCCGCATCGGCGACTGCAGCCACAAACAGAATTGTGCACGCTCAGAGAGGATCAAGCCCATGCCACAACTGCTCCGCAGCCTTCTATTCGCTTCGGCCGCTCTCGCCGGCCTCGCAGGACAGGCTCAGGCGCTCGAGGTCGTCGCCTCGATCAAGCCGGTCCATTCGCTGGTTGCGGCGGTAATGGAAGGTGTCGGCGAGCCTGCGCTGCTCGTCAAGGGTGCCGCGTCACCGCACACCTACGCGATGCGCGCCTCGGATGCGCATGCGCTGGAACAGGCGGAACTGGTGTTCTGGGTGGGAGACGATCTTGAGATGTTCCTGCGCAGGCCGCTGGAGACGCTCGCCGTCGACGCCAGGGTGGTGAGGCTGGCCGACGCGCACGGTCTTGTGAAGCTGCCTTTTCGCCAAGGCGGGCCGTTCGAGGCGCACGATCATGCTGACGGGCACGAGACGCATCACGACAATGGCGACGATGACGACCACCCGTCAAACGGGCACGACCACGGTCAGGGACACGGACATGGGCACGGCCATTCCCACGGACATGGCGTCGACATGCATTTCTGGCTCGATCCCCTTAACGCCAAGGCGTTCGTCCATGAGGTCCAGGAGGCTCTGACCGGGCTGGACCCCGACAACGCAGCCACCTACGCAGCCAATGCCGGGCGCCTGAACGAGCGTATCGACGCGCTGGTGGTCGAGACGCAGGCCGCCATTGAGCCGGTGAAAGGCACTGGTTTCGTGGTCTTCCACGACGCCTACCAGTATTTCGAGAAGCGCTTCGGAATCGAGGCCGCCGGCTCGATCACTGTCAGCCCCGAAGTGATGCCGGGCGCAGCAAGGTTGACCGAACTGAAGCAGCGGATCGCCGATCTCGGCGTCGCCTGCGTCTTCGCGGAGCCGCAGTTCGAACCGCGGCTGGTCTCGGTGGTCATCGAGGGCACCCCGGCGCGGTCGGGCATGCTCGATCCGGAGGGCGGCAGCCTGACGGAGGGGCCGGATCTCTACTTCGACCTCATCCGCAATATGACGACATCGCTCACGGAATGTCTGGCCGGCGCAAACTGACCGGCGCGACCCGGGCGCCAAAACGAACAGAAGGCCGGCGCCCGCCACGCCGGCCTTAGCCATATCCGGTCAGGGCAGCGTGTAGGCGGTCTTGACGGTCGTATAGAACTCGGCCGCGTAACGGCCCTGTTCGCGCGGGCCGTAGGACGAGCCTTTCCTGCCGCCAAACGGGACGTGATAGTCGACGCCAGCCGTTGGGAGGTTCACCATCACCATGCCGGCCTCGGCATTGCGCTTGAAATGCGAGGCGTGCTTGAGGCTGGTCGTGCATATGCCGGCCGACAAGCCGAAGACGGTGTCGTTGGCCGCCGCGAGCGCTGCTTCGTAGTCCTTGACGCGCATGACGCTCGCCACCGGACCGAAGATCTCCTCACGGTTGATCCGCATGTCCGCGCCGGTCTCGGTGAACAATGCCGGCTGCAGGAAGAAGCCCGGGTTCTCGCGGTCTAGCCGCTCGCCGCCCCAAGCGAGTTTCGCGCCTTCCTTCTGACCGATCTCGATGTAGGACATGTCCTGGTCGAGCTGGCTCTGGTCGACCACCGGACCGATATGGGTGCCCTGCTTCACGGCGTCGTCGATCGAGAGGGTCTTCAGCTTCTCCGTCAGCGCCGAGACGAAACGATCGTGGATGCCCTCGGTGACGATCAGCCGCGACGAGGCCGTGCAGCGCTGCCCGGTAGAGAAGAACGCGCCATTGGCGGCGCAGTCGACTGCGATGGCGAGGTCGGCGTCGTCGAGCACGACCAGCGGGTTCTTGCCGCCCATCTCGAGCTGCACCTTGCGCATGTGCTCGACACAGGCCGCCGCCACCTTGCGGCCCGTCACCACCGAGCCGGTGAAGGTGATGGCGTCGACGCGGGGGTCGTCCAGCATCGCCGCACCCACGGTCGAGCCGCGGCCCATGACGAGGTTGAAGACGCCTTCGGGCACACCGGCGCGGGCGATGATGTCGGCCAGCGCCCATGCCGAGCCCGGCACCAGTTCGGCCGGCTTGAAGACGACAGTGTTGCCATAGGCCAGTGCAGGAGCGATCTTCCAGGCTGGAATGGCGATGGGGAAGTTCCACGGCGTGATGATGCCGACGACGCCGACCGGTTCGCGGGTGATCTCGACATCGATGCCCGGCCTCGTGGAGGCGACCTTGTCCCCCGAAAGCCGTAGCACCTCGCCGGAGAAGAAGTCGAATATCTGGGCGGCGCGGATCACTTCGCCCGTTGCCTCAGGCAGCGTCTTGCCTTCCTCGCGGGCCAGCAGAAGTCCCAGCTCGTCCTTGCGTGCAAGCAACTCGTCGCCGACCTTCTTGAGGATGTCGTGGCGCTGCTGGATGCCCGACCGCGACCATGTGGGGAAGGCAGCCCTGGCGGCCGCGATTGCGGTCAGCGCGTCCTCGCGCGAAGCGCGGGCATAGACGCCTACGATCTCGTTCGTGTTCGATGGGTTGACGTTGTCTGCGGCCTCGCTGCCGTCCGTCCAACGCCCCGCGATGAAATTCTGGTGCACTGTCATTTTGTTCGTCGTTCCCTCTCTATGCGCGGCGCCGCCAGCCAGCCGGCAAGGTCGGCACCATTGAAGCCCATGTCCCGCCATCGGTCGGTGGCCGGATGCCGGGCGGAGTCTATAACCACCGCTGGCGGCGATTGCATCCCTTTGAATACGCCGTCGTCGCTGGTCGGCGGGCCTCTGGTGGGGATAACGGCCGTGCGTAGTAGGAGCCAGCCCACCCACCCAAGCTGGGCGACGCTTTTCCGATGCCTTGTGGGGTTTTAAGCCGAGGTGCAGAACGCGGTCCGTTCCTGTTCCTCTGTGCTCTTGCGGGAATTCCGTGCACGTCTTCCACGGCGCCGCGCGCAATGCCTGCTGCCGAAAAAACGAGAAATGGTGCCGCTTAGGTGACTCGAACACCTGACCCCATCATTACGAATGATGTGCTCTACCAACTGAGCTAAAGCGGCACTTCCGTGCACTCGGGCAGCAGGAAAGTGCGCGCGTGATAGCTTCATTGCGCGCGAAAGACAAGCGTCACGCGCGCCGAATTCTCCACCCCGCGCGCGCCGGCCCCGCAAAGCAGGCTTCTGTCGGAAAGTTGTTCGTCTCTCCGCGCCTGCCCAATCTGGCCCCATGGACTCTTCCTTACGCTGCGTTACAGTCCCTCCAGCGGCGGCTCCCGGCGAGGAAGCGGGCCGTAACGTGATCTGGAGGAGATTCATGTCGGAAGTTTCGATGGTCGTGAACGGCCGAAAGGTATCCGGTCAGGTGGAAGACCGAACGTTGCTCGTACATTTCCTGCGCGAGCATCTCGGTCTGACCGGTACGCATGTAGGATGCGATACCTCGCAATGCGGAGCCTGCGTCGTCCACCTCGACGGCAAGGCCGTCAAGTCGTGCTCGATGCTCGCCGCACAGGCGTCGGGCTCGGAGATCGCAACCATCGAAGGGCTGGCCAACGGAGCCGACCTCCACCCGGTACAGGCCGCCTTCAAGGAGCATCACGGCCTGCAATGCGGCTTCTGCACGCCGGGCATGATCATGGCCGCCACCGACATGATCCGCCGCCATCCCGGTGGGCTCGACGAAAAGACCGTGCGCGCCGAGCTGGAGGGCAACATCTGTCGCTGCACCGGCTACCACAACATCGTCAAGGCTATCCTCGCGGCGTCGCAGGCGATGGGCAAGGCGGCCAAGGGCAAGGCGAGGAAGGCGGCGTAGGGAAAGAGCGAAAGGGTAGTAGCGAATAGCGAACAGGGAAAAATGTCCCCGTCGCCTTCGCCTTTCACCCGTGGCGTTCCCGCTTCGTCCCTACTTACTATTCGCTATTCGCTCGGAAACGTTCTGGAGGAGAACTTCCATGGGAGTTGAAGGCATCGGCGCCCGCGTGGTGCGCAAGGAAGACAAGAGGTTCATCACCGGCGGCGGCCGCTATGTCGACGACATGGTCGTTCCCGGCATGAAGCATGCCGCGTTCGTGCGTTCGCCGCACGCTCATGCGGACATCAAGAAGATCGATGTGAAGGCCGCGCAGGCCATGCCTGGCGTGATCGCCGTTCTCACCGGCAAGGAACTCAAGACTGACGGCATCGGCAATCTCATCTGCGGATGGATGATCCATTCCAAAGACGGCACGCCGATGAAGATGGGCGCGTGGTCGCCGCTGGCCGTCGACCGTGTGCGCTACGTCGGCGACGCCGTCGCCATCGTGGTGGCGGACACCAAAGGCCAGGCGCGCGACGCGGCCGAGGCCGTCGAGGTGAACTACAAGGAAAAGAAATCCGTGACGTCCGCCGTCGAAGCGCTGAAGAAGGGCGCGGCGCAGCTCCACCCGGAAGCCGAAGGCAACCTGATCTATGACTGGGAGCTCGGCGACGCCTTGGCGACCGACGCAGCGCTCGCCAAGGCGGCCCACATCACCAAGATGCACATCGTCAACAACCGTCTCGTGCCTAACGCGATGGAGCCGCGTGCAGCGCTCGGCCATTACGACAAGGCCGAGGATCACTTCACCTGCTGGACCACCAGCCAGAACCCGCACGTGGCACGCCTGGTGATGAGCGCCTTCTACAATGTCGCGCCCGAAAACAAGCTGCGTGTAATCGCACCGGATGTCGGCGGCGGCTTCGGTTCCAAGATCTTCATCTACCCTGAGGAGATCGTCTGCCTATGGGCGTCGAAGAAAGCCGGCGTGCCGGTCAAGTGGGTGGCCGACCGCACGGAGAGCTTCCTGACCGACGCGCATGGCCGCGACCACGTGACTGAGGTTCAGCTCGCTTTCGACAGGGACAACAGGATGATCGGCCTGAAGGTCGACACGGTCGCCAATTTCGGCGCCTATATGTCGCTGTTTTCCTCGTCGGTGCCGACCTATCTCTACGCCACGCTTCTGTCGGGCCAGTACAACATCCCGGCCATTCACGCCAATGTCCGAGCGGTCTATACCAACACCGCGCCTGTCGATGCCTATCGCGGGGCCGGACGTCCCGAGGCGACCTATCTCCTCGAGCGCGTCGTCGAGACGGCCGCGCGCGAGCTTGGCGTCTCGCCGGCCGAACTGCGACGACAGAATTTCATCCGTCAGTTCCCACACCAGACGCCGGTTATCATGGCCTACGATGCGGGCGACTACGAGGCGTCGCTGGAAGCGGCGATGAAGGCGGCGGACTGGGCCGGCTTCGAGAAGCGCCGCGACAAGGCTAAGAAGGAGGGCAAGCTGCGCGGCATCGGCATGAGCTGCTACATTGAGGCCTGCGGCATCGCGCCGTCGGCCGCGGTCGGCTCGCTGGGCGCCGGCGTCGGCCTTTGGGAATCGGCCGAAGTGCGGGTAAACGCGGTCGGCACCATCGAGGTGTTGACCGGCTCGCACAGCCATGGCCAGGGGCACGAGACGACCTTCTCGCAACTCGTCTCTGACCGCTTCGGCGTGTCGATCGACTCGGTCACCATCGTCCACGGCGACACCGACAAGGTGCAGATGGGCATGGGCACCTACGGCTCGCGCTCCGGCGCGGTCGGCATGTCGGCCATCGTCAAGGCGCTCGACAAGGTCGAATCCAAGGCAAAGAAGATAGCAGCCCACCTGATGGAGGCCGACGAGGGCGACATCGTCATCGAGAACGGCGAGCTGAAGGTCGCCGGAACCGACAAGTCCGTGCCGTGGTTCCAGCTCGCGCTTGCCGCCTATACCGCGCACAACCTGCCGGCCGGCATGGAGCCGGGGCTCAAGGAGGGCGCGTTCTACGACCCGTCCAACTTCACCTTCCCGGCCGGCTGCTACATCTGCGAGGTCGAGGTCGATCCGGAAACGGGCGTGACCAGGATCGTCCAGTTCGTAGCCGCAGACGATTTCGGCAACATCATCAACCCGAATATCGTCGAGGGCCAGGTGCATGGCGGCGTCGCGCAGGGCATCGGCCAGGCAATGCTCGAAGGCACCCACTATGACCCGGAGTCCGGCCAGCTCATCACCGCGAGCTACATGGACTACACCATGCCGCGCGCCGACGACCTGCCGTCGTTTAATGTCTCGCATCAGAACACGCCCTGCCCCGGCAATCCGCTGGGCATCAAGGGCTGCGGCGAGGCCGGCGCCATCGGCTCGCCGCCGGCGGTGATCAACGCCATTACCGACGCCATCGGCAACAACGACCTGACGATGCCAGCCACGCCGCAGAAGGTGTGGGCAGCTCTTAAGGCAGCGACGAAACACTGAGAGCGAATAGCGAATAGGGAGTAGTGAATAGGGAAAGGAAGGCGAAGGCGGCGGGCGGACGAAAAGTCCCACTCGCTATTCGCTACTCCCTATTCGCTTTCTCCCGAAGGGAGAAACCCATGTACCAGACCACATACCATCGCGCTTCCTCCGTCGCCGACGCCGTGAAGCTCCAGAAGAAGGCAGAGGACGGCAAGTTCGTCTCGGGCGGCATGACGCTGATCCCGGCGATGAAGACGCGCCTCGCAGCGCCGTCCGACCTCGTCGACCTACGTCACGTCGCCGAGCTCAAGGGCATCAAGGTTTCGGGCAAGAACGTCACTATCGGGGCGGGGACAACCCATGCGGAGGTTGCATCGAACGAAAAGCTCGCCTCCGTCTGCCATTCGATCTGCCATCTCGCCGCCCATATAGGCGACCCGCACGTGCGGCACATGGGTACGATCGGGGGCTCGATCGCCAATAACGACCCGGCGGCCGACTATCCGGCGGCATTGTTGGCGCTCGACGCCACCATCGTTACCAACAAGCGCGAGATACCCGCTGACAAATTCTTCAAAGGGCTGTTCGAGACAGCGCTCAAGGAGGATGAGGTCATCACCGCCGTAACCTTCACGGCGCCCGCAAAATGCGGCTATTCAAAATTCCCGAATCCGGCCTCGCGCTACGCCATGACCGGCGTGTTCGTGGCCAAGGCCAATGGCAAAGTCGACGTGCGGGTCGGTGTCACGGGTGCAGGCGACGACGGTGTCTTCCGCTCCAAGGAGATAGAGGCTGCACTGTCGAAGACGTTCGACGCCTCCGCGCTCGACGGTGTGAAGGTTCCGTCGAAGAATCTCATGAGTGATATCCACGCTTCGGCCGAGTATCGCGCCAACCTCGTCGTGGTGATGGCCAAGCGGGCGGTTGCCGCCGCCAACGGCTGACCGTCAGCGCTGACATCGGATCGAATTGGGAAGGGGCCGTCGTGGCCCCTTCTATCTGTACGCTGTGGAGCGGCGCCTTCGGGCACCACTGCGCATGCCTGCATACGGCGCCGCCTCCGAAGCGGAACCTGACGCCCTTTCGCAGCTTTCTTGGCATCGGCCATGCAACGGCTATGATGCCCGCGAGAGGAAAATCCGGTCACGGCGATGTCGCTGCTTCATCTTCTGGCAATCGCCGCAGCGCTTTTTCTCGCCGCAGTGATGTTCGCCGTGTGGTCTTATGGCCGGTTCGCCAAGCGCTCCGCGGGCGCGCCGTCCCACGCGATTGCGCCTCCCGACAATCCGTGCACGGAACTCGACCTCGCAGTGGCCGGGCTGGCTGAGGAGCACGACGGTGCGACCGGCCTTGCCATGGTCGCCGGCAATCTCGACGCCTTCGCGGTGCGGGCCCTGTCGGCGCGCGAAGCCGGCCGCAGCCTGGACCTGATGTACTATTACTGGAAGGACGACCTGACCGGCCGCCTGCTGGCACGCGAGGTGATCGCGGCTGCCGACCGCGGCGTTCATGTGCGTCTGCTGCTCGATGACATCAACGCGTCCGGCAAGGATCGCGCCTACCAGTCGCTTGACGCCCACCCCAACATCGCGGTGCGGCTGTTCAATCCCAGCCGGGCGCGCGACCCGGGGCTGAGGCGCGGCATCGAGATGGTCCTTCGGGCCTTCCGGGTGAACCGGCGCATGCACAACAAGGCCTGGATCGCCGACGGCCGACTCGCGATCGTCGGCGGCCGCAATATCGGCGACGCCTATTTCGGCGCCAGCGACGGATCGAACTTCCGCGACGTCGATGTCGCCCTGATCGGTCCGGCGGTGGCGGAGGCGGTATCCGTCTTCGACGCCTTCTGGAACAGCGAGCTGACCATGCCGATCCGCGCGTTGGCGAGGTTGCGCAAGGCGAGGCTGGGGCGCATCCGCAAAAGCCTCAGAAAGCTCGCGGCGAGCGAAGCGGCAAGGCGCTGCGTCGAGGCGATGGCCGAGCGCCCATCACTTACCGACCTTCTGCGCGACCAGCTCGGTATCGACTGGACGCAATCGGTCAAGGTTTTGTCGGATCCACCCGACAAGGCGGTGGGGTTGGGCGAGAGCCGTTGGCTGGCTAGGACGATCAGGTCCGTGATAGCCTCGGCGGACAGCCGCCTAAGCATCACCTCGCCCTATTTCATTCCCGGTCCGGAGGGCGTCTCGGGGCTCACCGCGCTTGTCGCGGCCGGCGCAGATGTTGCCGTCCTGACCAACTCGCTGGCAGCCACCGACGTCGCCGCGGTCCACGGCGGCTACGCCCCCTATCGGAAGGCATTGCTCGAAGCAGGTGTCCGCCTGTTCGAACTCCAGCCTTACCGGCGCGGCAAGGAAATGTCGCTCCTGGGTTCGCGCGGCGCCAGCCTGCACACCAAGTCGTTCACGGTCGATCACCACACCGGCTTCGTCGGCTCGTTCAACTTCGATCCGCGCTCGATGTCTCTCAACACAGAGATGGGGGTACTTTTCGTCCAGCCCGATCTGGTGGCGCGGTTGACGGCATTGTTCGAACGCGAAACCCGCCCAGATTTCAGCTACGAGCTGGCGCTTGCGGAGAACGGCGCGCTGTCATGGCGCGAGGAAGACCGCGGACGCACCGTCGTCCACAGGCACGAGCCGGAGGCCAGCCGGACCCGCCGCGCTGTGGCGGCGATCGTGACATGGCTGCCGATCCAGTCGCAGCTTTAGCCCCTGCCGTGGACCCGGCAGCCGTTTGGTGACAGGATAGGCGATCGCCCGGCCACGGCATCATGGAGCCCTGATCGATGAGCGAAACGACGGCCAAGCCACGAACAAAGACAAAGCCGGAGGTTGAGCGCCCCCGGCTGCATAAGGTTCTGTTGGTCAACGACGATTTCACCCCGCGCGAATTCGTCGTGGTCGTGCTGCGTGGCGAGTTCGGCATGACAGACGACCAGGCCTATCGGGTGATGATTACCGCTCACCAGAAAGGGATTTGCGTCGTCGCCGTCTATCCGCGCGACGTCGCCGAGACCAAGGCGACGCGGGCCACGGAGGCCGGCAGGGCCAATGGCTTCCCGCTGCTGTTCACCACCGAGCCGGAGGAATAGCGACGCTAGCCTCAAATCCGACATGAGCTCGCCCATCCTCCGCACCGTTGCGTGGAGAGGATTCGAATGAAGCGATTTGTGGGCATATTCGCGGCCATGGTGGCTGCGATCTATATTGGCAACGCCTCCTGGCTGGCACCCGTCGCGGACGAGCCCACCCTACGCCTTATTGCCCACCGCGGCGTCCACCACACCTACGACCGCACCGGCCTCGACAACCAGACCTGCACCGCCGAGCGTATCTTCCCGCCCGGTCACGAGCTATTCGAGAACACCCTTGCGTCGATGGAGGCGGCGTTCGCCGCCGGGGGCGACATTGTCGAGCTCGACGTGCACCCGACCACTGACGGCCGCTTCGCCGTCTTCCACGACTGGACAATCGACTGCCGGACAGAAGGCTCCGGCGAAACCCGCAGCCACGATATGGCCTATCTCCAGACGCTCGACATCGGCCACGGCTACACTTCGGACGGCGGGGCGACGTTCCCGCTGCGCGGCAAGGGGGGGAGCCTTATTCCGGCGCTGGACGAAGTGCTTGCGGCGCTGCCCGACCGCCGTTTCATCGTCAACTTCAAGTCCAATGACGAGCGCGATGGCGGCATGCTCGCCGAACTCGTCGACCGGAATCCTCAATGGCGCGACGCCGTCTGGGGAGCCTATGGCGGCGACGCGCCAACGCTCGCGGCAAAGTCGCTCATGCCGGATCTCAATGTCTGGACGCGGCGCGGGCTGGTCGACTGCCTCACCCGCTATGCCGCGCTCGGCTGGTCGGGATACGTCCCCGAGGCCTGCCGCAATACATTCGTCATGGTGCCCATGAACGTCGCGCCAGGGCTGTGGGGCTGGCCGGACCGGTTCCGCCAGCGCATGCAGGCCGCCGGCAGCGAAATCATCCTACTCGGACCCTATGGCAGCGGCGATCCGGGCACGGCCGGCATAGACGATCTCGAAACGCTGGCGCGCGTTCCGCCGTTTTTCGATGGCTATGTGTGGACCAACCGCGTCGAGCTACTCGGCCCGGCGCTGGGGCGCTGAGCCTTCAGGAGGGAAGGGCGTCCACCAGCCGCGCCGCGCCGTCGCGGAGCGGGTCGACCGTGGGCAGCCCCATACGGCTTTCGACCTCGGCCAGGTAGGCGTTCGCCTCCGCGACCGCCATGCCCGAGGTGTTGACCGAGATGCCGGTGACGACGACATCGGGATTGACCATCCGCGCCATCTCCAGCGCCGTATCGCGCAGCGCCTCCAGCGATGGCAGGCGGTAGTGCGGCAGGCCGCGCATGTGGGCGCGCGTCGGCTCGTGGCACAGCACCAGCGCGTCTGGCTGGCCGCCATGCACCAGCGCCAGCGTCACGCCCGAATAGGACGGATGGAACAGGCTGCCCTGCCCCTCGATCAGATCCCAGTGATCGGCGTCGTTGTCCGGCGTCAACCATTCGACCGAGCCGGCCATGAAGTCCGCAATAACGGCGTCGAGCGGCACGCCCGAGCCGGTGATGAGGATGCCGGTCTGGCCGGTGGCGCGGAAGGTCGCCTTCTGGCCACGCGCGCGCATTTCCTTCTCCATCGCGAGCGCCGTGTACATCTTGCCCACCGAACAGTCGGTGCCGACTGCGAGGCAGCGCCTGCCCGCGCGCTTCTTGCCGTCCGCAATGGGATATTGCACGGAGGGCACGCGCACGTCGTAGAGCCTGGTGCCAGCCTTTTCGGCCGCATCGACCAGCTCACGCCTGTCGCGAAGCAGATTGTGCAGGCCCGACGCGATGTCGAATCCGGCTTCGATCGCCTGTACCAGCGTCGCAATCCATGCGTCCGAAATGAAGCCGCCGCGATTGGCCGCGCCGACCACCAGCGTCTGGGCGCCGGCGGCCCGCGCCTCGGCGATCGTCATATCGGATAATCCGAGATCAGCCTTGCAGCCCGGGAGCCGCATCTGGCCGAGCGAGAATTCCGGGCGCCAGTCCTTGATCCCCTGCGCCACCTTGGCAGCCAGTTGGTCGGGCGCATCGCCCAGAAAAAGCAGATAGGGCGTCTTGAGCATGAGATGGCCTTCCGAAGTCCCGATGTCGCGCTTCCATAGCAGCGCCAGACGCGGCGGTCATGTCCGAAGCTCTGGTCCAGCGGCACGCCGATTAGCCGGCGCAACAAGCTTGTTCTTGACCGGGCGGTCAGGGCGAGGGAACATTCATCAGACCATCACGGAGCGCGGGCTAGATGGCGGTAGCTGCAACCGCCTGCTTTCCGGCAATTCGCTCCGGATCGGCATCTCGTCGCAGGGAACACAACAAACAGACGCGCAACAGGAGGCGTTAGATGTCCACCAAGAACAGCCGACCGATCGATACCGATTCGGCGCCGGAACAGCTCAGCCGCAGGCGCTTCCTGCAGGTGGCGGGCGCCAGCCTCGTCGTCGCCACCGGGGTGACCACGGGTCATTTCACGATGACCTCGGCGCGTGCTCAGGGCGCGTTCAAGCTCAACGTGCTGCACATCAATGACATGCACTCGCGCGTAGAATCGATCAGCCGTTTCAATTCGACCTGCTCGGCTGGCGACGCGGCCGAAGGCAAGTGCTTCGGCGGCTTCGGGCGTCTGGCGACCAAGATATGGGAGCGCCGCAAGCAAATCGAGGATGCCGGCGAAAACGTCATCACCCTCGACGCAGGTGACCAGTTCCAGGGTTCGCTGTTCTACACTACCTACAAGGGCAAGGCCGAAGGCGAATTCATGAACCGCATCGGCTTCGACCTGATGGCCGTCGGCAACCACGAGTTCGACAACGGCCCGGATGTGCTGGCCGACTTCATCGACCTCGTCGAGTTTCCGGTCATCTCGGGCAACACCAAGGTGGGCGAAGGCGAGAAGCTTGCCGGCAAGATCGACGAATGGGCGATCCTCGATGTGGGCGGCGAGAAGGTCGGCGTCCTGTCGGTGCTGACGCCCGAAACGGAGACGATCGCCTCGCCCGGCCCGAACGTCACCTTCGAAGAAGAGGTAGCCTATCTGAAGGACGCCGTCTCCCGCATCAACGCCGAAGGCGTCAATAAGGTGCTGCTGCTGTCCCATGTCGGCTTCGTCAGGGACCAGGAAATCGCCGCGCAGGTCGAAGGTATCTCGGCCATCATCGGCGGCCACAGCCACACGCTGCTGTCCAATACCGAGGAAGGCGCGCCCGCCTATGCCACGCTGGTCGCCAATCCGGCCGGCAAGGCTGTTCCGATCGTGCAGGCCGGCGCCTATTCCAAGCATCTCGGCGACCTGTCGCTCACCTTCGACGAAGACGGCTACGTTGCCGAGGCCACGGGCGACACGGTCATCCTCGACGCATCGATCGAGCCTGACGCGGAGATTGAGGCGCGTATCGCCGAACTGGCCGGCCCCATCGAGACGATGAAGGCAACGCCTGTCGGAGAAGTGGCGGCCGACATCGACGGCAGCCGCGAAACCTGCCGCGCCAAGGAGTGCGAGATGGGCAACCTCATCACCGACGCGATCCTGGCTCGCACGGCCGATTTGGGCGTTACCATCGCGATCCAGAACGGCGGCGGCATCCGCGCTTCGATCGGCGCCGGCATGGCGACCGTGGGCGACGTGCTGACCGTGTTGCCGTTCCAGAACACGCTGGCCACCATGAAGTTGTCAGGCGTCGACCTCGTCGCCTCTCTCGAAGCCGCTGTCAGCGGCATCGAGGAGGGTGCGGGCAAGTTCCCGCAGGTCGGTGGCCTGCGCTACACGCTTGACCTCTCGGTCGCCCCCAACGAAGGCCGCATCAAGGACGTCGAGGTCCGCGACGGCGACCAGTGGGCCGCCATCGAGATGGAGAAGGTCTACGGCGTCGCCACCAACGACTTCGTGCGCAAGGGCGGCGACGGCTATGCGCTTTTCGCCTCAAACGCCATCGAGCCCTACGACTACGGCCCGGGTCTCGAGGAAGTGGTGGCCGAGTACATCGCCAACAACGCCCCCTACCAGCCCAAGCTGGAAGACCGCATCACGGTGATCGGCAACTGAGGCACTCGCTGCCGAAATTGAACGAAAGGCCGGCTCGAACGCCGGCCTTTCTCATTTGCGGCGATCGTGCTTGCGGCCGGTCGCTGCATTCGGCGTCGAATGGGGAGCAATCAGCAGCGGCGACCTGTGTCGGGCACCTGGGACCGCACGGCCTAAGCACTTGCGCCATCACACTCGATTATTGATGATGTTTCATGACCGCATTTGCCGACCATGATGCCTATATCGCCGCCGCACCCGATGCGCTCCGGCCACTCCTGAAGCACTTGCGCGCCCAGCTGGCTCAAGCGCTTCCCGATCTCGACGAGCTGATCCGCTACGGTATGCCAGGGTTCGGTTCTGCGAATTCGATCGTCGCGGGCTATGCCGCGTTCAGCAGACAATGCGGCCTCTACGTCGACAAAGGCGCGATCAGCAAATACGCAGACGCTATCGCCGCCGCCGGGCTCAAGTCCTCCAAGACCGGGATCACGTTCGCGCCGGGCAAGCCGATTCCGGACGAACTCATCAACGCGCTTGCCATTGCTTCGCGAAAGAAGCTCGGGTTGTGAACGGCCGATGCCGCGGTGCCGGCTGGTAGGAGCCCGGAGCTTGAAAGGCGACAACCGGGTCGAATTGGATATTGAGTTTACGGCCGCCGGCGTTGGTCACGATTGCCCGCGCCGCTGCATCCTCTCGCGCCAGGCGACGATCAGGGCGCCGCTGACGATCAGTCCGGCGCCGACCCATCCGGCGGCCGTCGGCAGGACGCCGAAGGCCACGAAGTCGTAGAGCACGGCAAAGAGCAGCGCGGAGTACAGGAACGGCGTGACGAAGCTGGCGTCGCCACGGCGCATGGCCTGGATAAACAGCGCCTGCGCGCTGACCATCAACGCCCCCAGCATGCCCAACAGCCACCACTGTTCCGCCGTCGGCCATCGCCAGACAAAGAAGACTGCGCAAAGCGAGATCATCGCGCCAAGGAGATTAGACAGGAAAAGGATGCGCAGCGCGGGCTCGCGGTCGGCCAGCCGCTTGATCAGCACCACCTCGACGCCGATGAACAAGGCGGCCAGGAGCGCGATCAGCGCTACCGGCTGGAACGCCTCGGTGCCGGGCTGGGCGAGCACCGCCGCGCCCGAAAAAGCGATAGCCGCCCCCACCCATCGCCACGGGCCGACGCGCTCGCCGAGCAGCGGGATCGACAGGATCATCGCCACGATCGGGTTGAGGAAGCCGATCGCCGTGGCGTCGGCCAGCCGCATCATGGCGGAGGCGGCGAACAGGCAGGTGATGCCCGACCACGCGAATGCCATGCGCAGGATGTGGCTTGTCCAGCTCGTGTTCCGAAAATCGATGCGCAGCCAGGCGATGACCGGCAGCAGCAGCAGGAACCCGAATATGAAACGTCCAGCCGTCACCTGGATCGGGTGAAGCGCATTCTCGCCGGCCGCCACGGGACCCAGCTTCTTCGCGATCAGCGTGGTGCCTGCCATCAGCGCGCATGACAGAAGCACGAGCCCGGCGGCGACCTTGACCTGCCCCGTCGATGCGGGCGCGCGATGCGCATCGACGGCCATCAGGCGGCGAGCTTCAGTCTGGCCGCCTCGTACTCGCCCACCATCCGCTCGACCAGTTCGGCAGCGCCAACGACGGCATCGACCGCGCCGATGCCTTGCCCGCAACCCCAGATGTGCTTCCAGGCCTTGGCCGAGGCAAAGTCCATCTTCGACGGGTCAGATTCCGGCAAGTTGTCCGGGTCCATGCCTTGCGCGACGATCGAACCTTTCAGGTAGTTGCCGTGTACCCCGGTGAACAGGTTCGAATAGACGATGTCGGCAGCTTTGGAATGGACGATCATCTGCTTGTAGTCGTCCGTGGCGCGCGCCTCGTGCGTGGCGATGAACGGCGAGCCGATATAGGCCATGTCGGCGCCCATCGCCTGCGCAGCGAGCACCGCGCCACCGTTAGCGATGGCGCCCGACAACAGCAGCGGCCCGTCGAACCACTGGCGGATTTCCTGCACCAGCGCGAATGGTGACAGCGTGCCGGCATGGCCGCCGGCGCCGGCCGCAACTGCGATCAGGCCATCGGCGCCCTTCTCGATCGCCTTGCGGGCGTGGCGGTCGTGGATGATATCGTGCAGCACGATGCCGCCGTAGGAATGCACGGCGTCGTTGACCTCGGGCACTGCGCCCAACGAGGTGATGACGATCGGCACCTTGTACTTCACGCACATGGCGAGATCGTGCTCCAGCCGGCCATTGGACTTATGGACGATCTGGTTGACCGCGAACGGAGCGGCTCTTGCCTGCGGGTTTGCCGCATCGTGGGTGGCTAGCGTTTCGGTTATTTCGGCCAGCCAGTCGTCGAGCTGGGCCTCGGGCCGCGCGTTGAGCGCCGGAAACGACCCGACGATGCCCGCCTTGCACTGGGCCAGCACCAGCGGGGGATGCGAGATGATGAACAGCGGAGAGCCGACGACCGGAATGCGCAGTTTCTTCTTCAGAATGTCGGGCAGCGCCATCACACCTCCGGCAGCAAGTTTTGACGTTTGCGTAAACGTAATTCTGTAGCATATCGCCTGTTGCGGGCAACCCGATCAGCGTCGGAAGCCGCGAACAAACCACCATTGGCCTGTGAAGTGGCCGACAATCGCCTTCGGTGCAATTGATCGCGCGCCGCCGGGCGGCTAACGATGGGGCCAGACGGCAACTTCGCACGGGCGGGCCTGTTGGACGCGATCGAGAAAGCCATACGCAACGCCTTCGCCAAGGGCGACCCGCGCGACCGCGCCTTCCGCGAGAAGGTCTACCGGTCCGCCTTCGCCGTGCTCGAAAAGGCGCTTCAGGCAAACCCGAACATGACGCCGGCAGTCGCCGTCCGCCGCCGCGAGGCGCTGTCGGCGACGATCTCGTCGATCGAATCTGAATTCCTGCCGGCCGCCCCGGCGGTCGAGCCGCAACCCTCTGCATTCTCACCTATCCCGGCGGCGGTTCAGCAGGCTCCCGTCCCTCAGCCACGGCAGACGCCCTCCCCGCAACAGGCGACGTTGCCGCCCGAGCCGTCGTTCGAGCCGAGCCTGGAGGGCGAGGAACGCTACCCGCGGCGCGACTCTTATGAGGACGCCATCGATCCGCCGGTCTATGCCGAGTACCAGCCACGAGGCTCACGCAGGAGTTGGCTCACTCCACTCATCATGCTCTTCCTCGTCGTCGTGCTCGGCGCGGGCGCGTGGTGGGCGCTGGACAGCGGACTGCTGCGGTCGCCGAGCACGGCCGACGCGCCTGCCCCTCCTCCGCAGCTGACCGAAGGCGACACCCCTCCCGCCGGCAATGCGCGCCCTCCGTCCATTCCGGGCGGCAGCGGCGACCTCTCCGACTGGATTCCCGTCTTCGACCCGGCCGATCCGACCACCGTGACCACTCCCGGCGATTCCCGCGCCGAGGCATTGACGGATGACGGCCAGACATTCGTGCGCATCCATTCCGGCGCCTCGGGCTCGCCCGTTCTGTTCGACGTCGGTCAGGGCGTTCTGGAAACGCTTGCCGGAAAGCGCGCCGTCTTCAACATCGTCGCCCGGACCCAGGAGGGACAGGAGACACAGATGTCGGTGGAATGCAGCCTTGGCAATCTCGGCGACTGCGGCCGCAAGCGCTATGCCGTCGGCGTCACCCGCGAGGAATTCCTGTTCGAGATCGACATGCCGGCGGCGGCCCCAGGGTCAGGCGGCACCATCGCCATCAATCCCGACATCGAAGGGAACGGCCGCGCAGTCGACATCCACGCAATCCGCGTCACCACCATCCAGTAGTCATTCCGGCAATAGCGCCAGCAGCGTGTCGAGCCGGTCCGCCTCGGCCGGCGGCTTGTCCCAGCGCAGGCGCGAGATCCGCGGGAACCGCATCGCGACGCCGGATTTGTGCCGTGTCGAACGGGCAAGCCCCTCGAAGGCAACTTCCAGAACAAGTCCCCTGTCAGGTGCGGCCCGCACCGAGCGCACCGGTCCGAAACGGTCGACGGTGTTGTCGCGAACGAACTTGTCGATCTGGCGCAGCTCCTCGTCGGTGAAGCCGAAATAGGCCTTGCCGACCGGCACCAGCTCCTCGGCTTCGGAAGGCCCCGTCCAGACGCCGAACGTGTAGTCGGAATAGAAGCTCGACCGCTTGCCATGGCCGCGCTGGGCGTACATCAGCACCGCGTCTATCGTATGCGGGTCGCGCTTCCACTTGAACCACGGACCTTTCGGCCGACCCGGCACGTAGACTGAATCGCGACGTTTCAGCATCACGCCCTCGATCACCGGATGGGGCGGCGACAGCCGCAGTCGGTCTAGATGCTGCCAGTCGTCGAAGCCCACCAGGGGGGACAGGTCGAAGCGCGCGGGATCGAGACCTGCCGCGAACACCTCCAGCCTGAGCCGGCGCTCGGAGAACGACAGTCCGCGCAGGTCCTCGCCATCGGCGGCAAGCAAATCATAACAGCGGACGAAAACTGGATAGTCCTTCAGCGTCTTCGTCGACACGGCCTTGCGGTTCAACCGCTGCTGAAGATCTGAGAAGGAACCGACATGTTCGGGCGGCTGGCCGACCAGCAGTTCGCCGTCCAGCGTGCCGTCGAAGTCGATCGCCTCGACCAGATCGGGGAAGGCGCCGGAAATCTCGTCGCCGGTGCGCGAATAGAGCCGCCGCTGGCCGCTCTCGCCCGTCGCCTGCACACGAATGCCGTCCCACTTCCACTCCGCCACGTAGTCTTCCGGATCGAGCCGGTCGAGGTCGCCTTCCTGAACGGGGTTGGACAGCATGACCGGCCGAAACAGCGCCGGCATCACTGCCGCCGGCTTTCCCGCCCGGCCCTCCAGCCAGGCGAACAGACCGAGATAGGGCGGCGCAAGTCCATGCCAGACCTCCTCGATCTCGTGGACGTCGACGCCACCCAGATCGGCCAGCGCCTGCTTGGCCAGCCGTGCCGACACGCCGATGCGCAGGCCACCGGTCACCAGCTTGATCAGCGCGAAGCGCGACGGCGGCTCCATCCGGTCGAGAAGCGTGGCGAGGATGCGCGGCGCGTCTGACCGGCTGGTGCCCCCCAGCGCCCCGACCGCCTCCGCCAGCGTCGGCTCGGTCCGCTGCGCGACTTCTGAACCGGCCTCCCAGACCAATGAAATCGTCTCCGCCAGGTCTCCGACATAGTCATAGGAATAGGCGAACAGGACCGGGTCCATTCGCTCCATGACCAGCGCGCGCAGCATCGCCGGCTTGACCGAGGCGAAGGATAGGTTGCCGGTGAGAGCCGCCAGCGCTAGTCCACGATCGGGATCCGGGGTTGCGCCGAAATATTCCACCATCAGCCGCAGCTTAGCGTTGCGAGACGGCGTGAGCAGCAGGCTGTCGAGCAGTTCGGCAAAGGCTTTCATGGGGTAGCGCCCGCCATCAATCCCCCTCGTCCTCGTAGCCCACGAGATGCAGCGGCCGCGCCTTGATGCCCTGCAGCTCGCACCAGCGGACCAGCGCCTCCTCGCGGCCATGGGTGACCCAGACTTCCGAAGCGCCCGTTTCGGCTATGGTGGTGGTCAGCTCGTCCCAGTCGCAGTGATCGGACAGGATCAGCGGCAGTTCGACGCCGCGCTGCTTCACCCGCTGTCGGATCTGCATCCAACCGGAGGCGAAGGCGGTGACAGGATCGGGAAAGCGCCGCGCCCAGCGGTCGGCGAAGGCCGAGGGCGGCCCGACGACGATGCTGCCGGCGAAATCGCCCCTGGCCGGACGGTCGACCGTGGCCGGCTCAAGCCGTCCGAGATCGACGCCCTGACGCTGGAAGTAGTCGCACAATTTCGCCAGCGCGCCATGAATGTGGATCGTCTCGTCATACCCCGCGTCGCGGATGAGGCGGATGACGCGCTGCGCCTTGCCCAGCGCATAGGCGCCGACGAGATGCGCACGCTCCGGAAACCGCCCGAGGGAGGCCAGCAACCGGCCGATCTCCTCGCCCGGCGCGGGATGGCGAAACACCGGCAGGCCGAACGTCGCCTCGGTGATGAACACATCGCAAGGTACCAGCTCGATCCCGGCGCAGGTCGGGTCGGCGGCGCGCTTGTAGTCGCCCGACGCAACGATGCGAAACCCGTCCTGCTCGACGGCGATCTGCGCCGAGCCGAGAACATGCCCGGCCGGATGGAAACTGACGGTGACCCCGTTGATGCGCACAGCCTCTCCAAGGCCCGCCGCTTGCGTCGAGCCGGCGAAGTCATCACCATAGCGCAGCGCCATGATATCCAGCGTCTGGCCGGTAGCGAGCACCCGGGCGTGGCCGGACCTTGCGTGGTCGGAATGGCCGTGCGTGATCAGCGCGCGCCCGACCGGCCGCACCGGATCGATGAAGAAATCGCCGGGCGGGCAATAGAGCCCTTCCGGGCGTGGGCGCAGCAGGTCGTGGGCGTGCATGGCCGCTTCAAGATAGGCTTTCGCCGCGCGACGGAAAGCCCTTGCCAGAGCGCTCCTGCCAGATCATAAGCCTTTCGCCCGCAAGTCGCGGGTTCCCGGCGCTCCATGATCACCAAACCGCTTTCGTCGGGCGATCTCCTTGCCGATCGCCGCGCGACCTATGCCCGGATGCTGGCCGACGACGGCGACGTTGCCGCCGCCGCCGACCTGATGCGCGACGCGCTCAGCCTTGCGCCCGGTTGGGCAGCGGGCTGGTTCCGTCTGGGCGAATGGCTGAAGGCCGCCGGCCGGACTGCGGAAGCCGTCGACGCCTGGCGCGAGGCACTGCGCCTCGACCCCGAGGACCGGATGGGAGCGCTGCTCGAGCTGGAGCTTGCCGGTGGCATCACCCCCGCGCGCACCGTGCCCAGCGGCTTCGCCGAGGCGTTGTTCGACGAATATGCCGACCGCTTCGAGGCGTCGCTGGTCGGCAAACTCGGCTATTGCGCGCCCGAACTTCTGGCTGGTGCGATAGCACGGGGCGGGGCCGCCACCTTCGCCCATGCGCTTGATCTCGGCTGCGGCACTGGCCTGATGGGCGAGCGGCTAAGGGCGATGGCCAGCTTCCTCGAAGGCTGTGACGTGTCGGGCCGCATGCTTGCGCGGGCCGAAGCCAAGCGCATCTACGACCGTCTCAGGCAGGTCGACCTGCAAACGCTCGAACCTTCGGGCGAGAGCGTCGACCTCGTCACCGCGGCGGATGTGTTCATCTATCTCGGCGGCCTAGACAAGCTGTTCGCGACCGTCGCCGGGATCCTGTCGCCGGGTGGTGTGTTTGCCTTTACGGTGGAAAGCCACGACGGGCCGGAGCCGATGGCACTGCGGTCCTCGAAGCGCTATGCCCATTCCGAACGCTACATCCGCGACGTGCTGGCCGCCAGCGGCTTCGAGCTTTCCCATCTCGGGACCGAGCCTATCCGTACGGATCGCGGCGAGCCGGTGCTGGCGCACATCGTCGTCGCTCGCAAGGCCGTCGCCTGGCGCGCCGATGCCGCCCCTGCCGCGCAGCCTGACGAGGCGGCCGACCCCGTCGACCTCCCGTTGAACTGACTACAGCTTGGCGCGGCCGCGTCACCACGCTACCTCTTGGCCGTGACGCGACCGATCGACCACGAAGCGCTGGCCGGCGCCGCAAGACTTCCCGACCTGTTCGGGCGGTGGTTCGGCGCACGCGGCTGGTCGCCCCGCCCCCACCAACTCGACCTGCTTTCGCGCGCCCGCCTGGGCGCTTCCGCGCTCTTGATCGCGCCGACCGGCGCCGGCAAGACTCTCGCCGGCTTCCTGCCGTCCCTGACCGAGCTTTCCGAGAGGGCGAAGCGCAAGCCCGGCGAGGCGTTTCGCGGCGTTCACACGCTCTACATTTCGCCGCTTAAGGCGCTCGCGGTCGACATCGAGCGCAATCTTGCCCGGCCGGTCGCCGAGATGGCGCTGGACATCGCCATCGAGACACGCACTGGCGACACGCCGCAGCACAAGCGGCAGCGCCAGAAGCTCGCGCCCCCCGACATATTGCTGACGACGCCCGAGCAGTTGGCATTGCTGATCGCGTCCGGAGACGCCGGACGCTTCTTTTCCGGCTTGCGCTATGTCGTGCTCGACGAACTGCATTCGCTGGTCACGTCGAAGCGCGGCCACCTGTTGTCGCTCGGCCTCGCGCGGCTCAGGACGCTCGCGCCGGACCTGCAGACGATCGGCCTGTCGGCCACCGTGGCCGAGCCTGAAGCGCTGCGCCGCTGGCTGGTTCCGCAGAATTCGACGGGCGGACCGGCTGGCGGCATGGCCGACATCATCACTGTCGATGGCGGCGCGAAGCCGATCATCACCATCCTCGATTCCGAAGAGCGCGTCCCGTGGTCCGGACATTCGGCCCGCTACGCCATCCGGGACATCTACGAAGCGGTCAAGGCGCACAGGACGACGCTGCTATTCGTCAACACGCGCAGCCAGGCCGAGCTGCTGTTCGGCGAGTTGTGGCGCGTCAACGACGAGACACTGCCGATAGCCCTGCATCATGGCTCGCTCGACGTCGCCCAGCGCCGCAAGGTTGAAAAGGCGATGGAGGCCAACGCGCTGCGGGCCGTGGTCGCCACCTCGACGCTCGACCTCGGCATCGACTGGGGCGACGTCGATCTCGTCGTCCATGTCGGCGCGCCCAAGGGGGCCTCACGGCTGGCGCAGCGCATCGGCCGCTCCAACCACCGCATGGACGAGCCGAGCCGGGCGATCCTTGTGCCCGCCAACCGCTTCGAGGTACTGGAGTGCCGCGCGGCAATCGAAGGCAACTATCTCGGCGCGCAGGACACGCCACCGCTGATCGACGGCGCGCTCGACGTGCTGGCCCAGCATGTAATGGGCATGGCATGCGCCGCCTCATTCGACGAGGCCGCCCTTCTCGACGAGGTGCGCACGGCCGAGCCCTATGCCCGCCTCGACGCGGATACATTCTCGCGCGTGGTCGATTTCGTCGCCACGGGCGGCTACGCGCTGAAGAGCTACGAACGCTACGCCCGCATCAGGAAGACGAAGGAAGGGCTTTGGCGCATCTCGCATCCGCGCTTCGCCCAGCAGTATCGCCTCAACATTGGCACCATTATTGAAGAGCCGATGTTGAACGTGCGAATGACGCGCCAGCGCGGCAAGGGCGGAAACGTCTCCGGCGGGCCGGTGCTGGGCAAGATCGAGGAGTATTTCATCGAGACGCTGGCGCCGGGCGACACTTTCCTCTTTGCGGGCAAGGTGCTGCGCTTCGAGGGTATTCGCGAAAACGAATGCTTCGTGTCGAGCGCAACCGGGAAGGACGTCAAGGTGCCGATCTATGCCGGCGGCAAATTTCCGCTTTCGACCTATCTCGCCGCAGAGGTCAGGGCGATGCTGGCCGACCCGAAGCGCTGGAAGGCGCTGCCCGAGCAGGTCGCAGAATGGCTGGCCATCCAGAAGGAGAAGTCGGTGCTGCCGCCGGCAGGCGACCTGCTGGTGGAGACCTTTCCGCGCGGCAGCCGCCACTATCTGGTCGCCTATCCGTTCGAGGGCAGGCTGGCGCACCAGACGCTGGGCATGCTGCTGACACGCCGGCTGGAGCGGGCCGGCGCACGGCCGCTCGGTTTCGTGGCGACTGACTACTCATTGGCGATCTGGGGCCATTCGGACATGGGCGCGCTGCACCGAAGCGGCGAACTGCCGCTTTCTGCCCTGTTCGATGAGGATATGCTGGGCGACGACCTCGACGCTTGGCTGGACGAAAGCTGGATGCTCAAGCGTACGTTCCGTGCCTGCGCCGTCATCGCTGGCCTGATCGAGAAGCGCCATCCCGGCAAGGAAAAGACCGGGCGCCAGGTCACGGTCTCGGCCGATCTGATCTACGACGTGCTGAGAAGCCATGATCCCGACCACATCCTGCTGCGCGCCACCCGCGCCGACGCCGCAGCCGGTCTGCTCGATGTCAGCAGGCTTGCGGCCATGCTCTCGCGGATCAAGGGACGAATCGTGCATAAGGGGCTCGACCGCATCTCGCCGCTCGCCGTGCCGGTCATGCTGGAGATCGGCAAGGAGCGGGTGAAAGGCGAGGCCGACGACCTGCTGCTGTCGGAAGCCGAAGACGATCTGGTCCTTGAGGCCATGGGAGACCTATGAATATCGCCGCCGGCAGGACAGGGTTCGCCAAGGGGTCGGGTGCCATCGCCATCGCAGGCGAAACGGCATTGTGCGACCCGCGCGGCGCGCTCTATTTTCCGGAGCTACGGCTGCTCGCCGTGTCCGACCTGCATCTTGAAAAAGGCTCTTCCTTTGCCCGGCGCGGTCAGCTTCTGCCGCCCTACGACACCGGCGCCACGCTTCATCTGCTCGCCGCCGTCATCGCCCAGCATCGGCCTGACACGGTGATCAGTCTCGGCGACAGCTTTCACGACGGTGGCGGCGCGGAACGGATGCCAGCGCCCTATCGTGACGACCTGCTCGGCCTGATGCGGGGGCGCGAATGGATCTGGATCGCTGGCAATCACGACCCAGGCGCACCGGCCGACCTTCCCGGTATCCGTGCGCACGAGGTGGCGATTGGCGGCCTGCGCTTTCGCCACGAGCCGTCGGAGGGCTCCGCTCCCGGCGAGATCGCCGGCCATCTGCATCCCGGCGCGGTCATCGTCCAGCGCGGGCGCGCCGTGCGTCGGCGCTGCTTCGCCAGCGACGGAGAGCGGCTGATCATGCCGGCCTTCGGCGCCTATACCGGCATGCTAAACGTTCTTGACCGAGCCTATCGTGGCCTGTTCCGATGGGAAAACTTCATCGCCCACATGCTGGGCGATACGCGCGTCTACGCCATGGCTGCGCGCCGGCTGCGCGTGTGAGAACTCGCGCCAGGTCGGCGACCTGACTTTCGCGACGTAACGCGTGCCGCTCAATCCTTCCTGAAGATGAAACGCCCGACCCAGCCGGTGACGAAGGCAAGGCCGACGGCGAACAACCCGTAGAGGAAGCTGTGCGTCTGCGCCGTGCGGAACACGCGCTGCTCGAAGCCGGCCTTGAGAATGGCGAGCTGGGCCGAGTTTTCCTTGATGAAAACGCCGTTCTTGAACAAGAAGGCTCGGGCGCGATGCGTCCCCACCGGCACATTGGGCGCAAGATGCAGCGTCGCGCGGAACAGGCTCTGCGACAGGAATTGCACGCCGCCGATGCGCTCGCTGTAGAGGCCGGTCGCCTTCTTGCGCTCGCGCAACGCGGCCGTGAATTCAACGAGCGTCGCCGGGTCGCCATCGCGGTTCATCGGCGTGATGTTGATGTTCTCAGCGCCCAGCGCCATCTGCCGGAAATTGCCTGGATTGGTGATGTCCTGCATCGCACGCGTCGTGGCCACCGAGTATGAGACGGGCACGTTGACGAACGTCTCTGAGTGGGTGTTGATCCACATGCCGAGCACGCGGGTCTTCTTGCGCACCACGATCGGGCGGGCCGGCCCTTCGAGCACGACGATGACATCGTAGCGGCCCTGCCGGGTGACGAGCGGATCGGAATTGTCGAGCGCACCGAAGATCGTCAGGTCGGCGCCAGCAAAGTCCGAGGTGATGATGACCCGGTCGGTGGAAAGGCCGATCTGGATGCTCTCGGGATTGGTGACCTCCGGCGCCTGCGCGCGCGCTGCTCCTGCCAGGCTTATTATGAGGGCAAGAACGAGGAATCGAACGGCGCGCCTCACCATCGCCTAGATCCCCGAAATCGAGGTCAGCGAATAGAGCGACGCTGGCCGCACGAACAGGTCGTAGGCAAGCCGGAGCGCAACAGCCAGCACCAGAAGCGCCAGCAGCGCACGCAGTTGCTCGCCGCGCAGGCGCTGGCCCGCCTTGGCGCCGTACTGGGCACCGGCGACACCACCGATCATCAGCAGGAAGGCCAGCACGATGTCGACCGTCTGATTGGTCGTGGCGTGCACGATCGTGGTGTAGGCGGCCGTGAAAACGATCTGGAACAGCGATGTCCCGACGACGACGTTGGTCGGCACCTTGAGCAGGTAGATCAGCGCCGGCACCATGATGAAGCCGCCGCCGACACCCATGATCGAGGCGAGGAAACCGATGATTGCGCCGAGTGCGATCACCGGGATGACGCTGACGAACAGCTTCGAGGCGCGGAAGCGCATCTTGAGCGGCAGGCGGTGGATCCAGTTGTGCTGGCCGGGCCGGCGCAACGAGTGCGGTGTTCCGCCCCGCGCGCGCTGGATCGCCCGGATGCTTTCGACCAGCATCATCCCGCCGACCGTTCCAAGCAGCGCGACGTAGAGCAGCGAGATGAACAAGTCGAGCTGGCCGATGCTGCGCAACAGCGCGAAGACCCATACGCCGACCGTGGAACCTACGATGCCGCCCAGAAGCAGCATCGTGCCGAGCTTGAAGTCGATCGTGCCCTTCTTGAAGTGAGACAGCGCGCCGGAGATGGAGGAAGCGACGACCTGATTTGCGCCGGTGGCGACCGCTATCGCGGGCGGGATATTGTAGAAGATCAGCAGTGGCGTGATCAGGAACCCGCCGCCGACTCCGAACATGCCCGAGAGAAAACCCACCGCCGCGCCCATGGCCAGAAGTACGGCCACATTGACTGACATCTCGGCGATCGGGAGATAGATGCCCACCCTTCAACTCGGCTGCTTGTGCTTGAAACCCGACCGCAGTTGACGGTCGGGTTCCTGGAAAATCCGGAGGCTCTAGTTCTGACGGCCTCCGGCGTTCTTGCGCCCTCGGGCCAGCGAAGTCAAACGCATCCCGGACCGAAGCGACGGCAATAATGCGTCATTCGCCGTCGTTTACGCCGAAATGGCGGCGATGAGCGAAATTAGCGCTTTTCGAGCAGCGCGCGTACCAGTTGTTCGTCCACTTCGCCGGTCGCCCTCATGCCGCTGGCTGTCTGGAAGGCGTGAATCGCTGACTTGGTCCGCTGGCCCATCAGCCCGTCCTCGGACCCGGCGTCATAGCCGTTCTTGTTGAGGATGCGCTGGATGTTGCGGACCACCTGGCGCATGTCGACCGACGCCGTGATGTCCTCGCTCTCGGACCAGCTCTCCGGAACCTCGACAACGTTTGCTTCCGGGTCGACCGGCTTGGCCCGCCACAACTCTGCCGAAGCGCGGGCACGCTCCAGTTGTTCGGGCCGCAAAGCGTTGGCGACCTCGTCGCGCTTCTCGGCCGAGTCGCGGTCGCCACCCTTGGCCACAAGCGCGAACCATTTGTAGGCGGCCTCCAGGTCCTGGCGCATGCCGACGCCCTTGGCCGCCAGGATACCGAGGTTGAACTGGCTGTCGACGACGCCGAAGTCGGCCGCCTCGGCAAACCAGCGCGCGGCCGAGTCGTTGTCGGTGACGCCGTCGGCGCCCATGGCGTGCAACACTGCAAGGTTATGCATCGCGCTCGCGTTACCCTGTGCGGCCGCCAGCTGATACCAGGTCTTGGCCTTGGAGACGTCGCGGGTCACACCGACGCCCTTTTCGTAGAGATTGCCGATTCGGTATTCAGCCGGGGCCAACCCCTGTTCTGCCGCCCGCTCGTACCAGATAGCCGCCTGCGTCATGTCCTCGGGAACGCCGCGGCCCTGCGCATAGCGATTGCCGATCTCGAACAGCGCTTTGGGGTCACCCGCTGCCGCCGCCTCGCGCAGCGCCACCGGGCCGGCATCGGCCGGAATGGCGGCGAGCGCGTCGACATCCGGATCTGGAAGCGGCTCGACGGAAGCCTCGTCGATCTCGACCGGAGCGGGCGCGGCGTCGGCGGCGACCTCGTCATTCTCCAGCCAACCAGCCGTCACGTCGCTGGCCGAAGCCGGCACGTCGGTCAAAAGCGAACTTGCGGACTGTCGTGGCGCTTCGGTAGCCATCCGAACGACCGGCGCGGGCGCTATCTCGGCCACGTCGTCCTCCAGCGGCGTGGTCTCCAACGACATGGCCCCGAGCTCGGCGACCTCCGAAACGAGTGGCCCCGGCGTCGCGATTTCGGCAACCTGCTCGGGGCCGCCGGTAATGGACTTGCCCACCTGCAGCGCCGCGAGGGCCATCAACACGGCCGCAACGCCCATCAGCACCGGCTTGCGCTTGGTCTTGAGATAGCCCCCAAGGCTGAAGCCGCCCTTCCCTGCCTTTGCCACCGGGTTGCGCTTCATTATCTCGGCTTCGGCAGCAGCGGCCTGCGCGGCGCGGCGCGCGGCGGCGATGAAGTCCGCCTTGGCTGTATCCGCTGCAGGCCCGCCCCCAGGCTGTCCGCGCTCGTCGCGGACACGCCTCATGATGGCGTTGAGATCGGGCGCACCGCTGCCCGGCTCGAGCGGCTGGTTGGCCACAACCGGGTCAATCGCCGGCTCGATCTCCGGCGCGGTGGGCTCGATGGTCGCAGCCGTTTCGGGCGTATCCACCGCGGGCTCGGTCTTCTCCGCAGCCTGCTTCGACTTGCGGCCGGTCAGGGCGCGGGTCAGGCCACCCAGCATCGACAGGCGGCCGCCGGTCTGGCTGCCGCCAGCAGCCTCTTCGCTGCGCACGGCTTCAGCTGCGGCTTCGGCTGCCGCTGCGGCAGCGCTGCGATGCGGCGCGGTCTGTTGAGGTCTCGCGGCTGGTTCCGGATCGCCGGCAAACAGCGGCAGCGCCTCGACCATCGGTTCGAGCGACGGCGTCTGGTCGACGCCGAGCTGGGTGTCACGCTCCAGCATGCCTTTTGCCTGGCGGGCGCCTGTTTCCACAGCCCCCAGCCTGTCGACGATCTTCAAAAGCGTGTCGTGGATCGCCTCGAAGGTCTTGGCGTTGCGGTCGTCCGACTTGCGCGTCAGCGCTTCCAGCGCCTTCAGGTCGTCCGCGAGCCCGGCAGCCAGCGCGCCTTCCGCGGACGTACCTGCAAACGAGCGGACGGCGTCCTCGGCGGCTTTCCGCGCCGCTTCCAGCACATCGCCCCGGCTGCCGGAGATCGACTGCTCGATCCTGTCGAGCCGCGGACCGAGGCTGTCGCCGTCTCGTTCCATCGTAACCGGGCTGGATATCTGCTGCGCGAGACCGGCGATCTGGCTTTCGAGGCTGCGGATCAGTTCGTGGTCGAGTGCCGGCTCGCGAGCAGAGCTGTCCATGCGCTGGGAGATCGCGTCCAGACGCGATTCGAGTTCGCGCATCATCCGATCGTCGATGGGCTCGGGCGCCTGACGCTCCAGCCGCGACGCCAAATCGTCGAAGCGGGCGTCCATCGCGGCTATCAGACCTGCGTCTGCCGGTGCGCCTGCGACTTCCGTATCGATGCGAACGGCCACCTGCTGCAGTTGCTGCTCAAGGTCGCGGAACAGCGACTGCCCGTGGGCGAAAGCGTCCTCCTGGCGCTGCTCGATCATAGAGGAGAGGCTGGCGAAGCGCTGCTCCAGGCCGCCGAGCACGGCATCGAAATTCGGTGCCGCCGGCGCCTTGTCCAGCTTGGACGAGATAGAGTCGATCTGATCGGCGAGGCGCTCCACCGCGCGCTCGGGCACGTCGACCCTATGTGCCAGTTCCTCGACGCGCCGCGCCAGCGAATCGAGCTGTCCGGCCAGATGACGCGACGGATTGTCCTCCGCCACCTCGCCCAGCTGGCGCGCCAGCAGCGAGATGCGCGCCTCGATACGTTCGAAGGGCTCTGGATCGATCGGAGCCGGCCGAGCCATGGCCGTCGCCGCTGCGACCGCCCGCGAGATCTCGTTGAGCCGCTCCTCGATCGCATCGAGCACCTGAGGGGCGACCCCGCCATGCCCGGCTGAATGGTGATCCATTGCGGCCGCAAGAGACTTCACCTTCTCCTCGAGTGAGCGCAGCGTCATCGAGGTCGGCAGCCCGCTCATCGCCTCGCTGATCTGCTCCAGCCGCGCGGTGAGCGCACGCAGCGCCATGTTGTCCTGCTCGGCGCGGCGATCATCCGAAAGCTTTGCCGCGATGTCCTGCCAGCGCTGGTCGAGCTCGTCCCATCGCCGGTCAAAAGACTGTACGGTCTCCTCTCGCGCCAGCTTGCCCAGCGACTGTTTCACGTCGGCCATCTCGCGCCGCAGCATGTCGATCTGGCGGTCGTCGCTCTGTTCGGTAAGCCTGTGGATCGTCCCGGAAAGCCGCTCGAATTCGGCCCCGAGCTGCGCGGCCTGACTGACGGGCGCCGCCGAATGCAGCGCCCGCTCTATGTCCGACTTGAGGCCTGCGAATTCGCGCCGCAGGCCGGTGCCCATCTGATCTCTCAGTTCGTCGCGCAGCGCGTTCAGCTCGCCTGAAAGCGGTGAATGGCTATCGCGGGCGCCGAAGACCGGCGCACGATCGCGCGGCGAACGCCGCCAGTCGCGCGCGGACGGAGCGTCGCGATATTCCGGCTCACGCCCCAGCGGACGGGCGCTTGACGTTTCATCGGCGTAGGGACGCCTGATCCGCCCCTCCAGCTCTTCCAGGGTCTGGGAAAGCTCCTGCAGCGACGTCGTGGCCCGACGCCTGCGGCCGGCATTCATGCTGTCGAGATAGGACTGTCTGTTGTTCATCGCAACGTCCGCTGCCGCCTGGCTTGCCGGAGGATTCCGGCGCATTCTTTCGCTTCACTGCCGCTTGCGGGCGTTTGGCCGGGTCGCCATGTGCGAGCCCAAGCGGAACGATCCGTCGCGGGTGGAGGAACCGTGAGCAACGAAAGACAGGATAACCACGGGACACCGACACGCGCACATTTCCCCAGACGTGGTAAATAAGCCGTTAACCAAGCTTACCGATCTGCGAACAGGGCGTTGTGAACGGGTCCGCCTCTGCTACTTTTGTGGGCAGATGCCCCTGCGGCAGGATTTCGCACTTGCGGCAACCGTCCATCGCGACTATATCCGCGCCAGATTGACGAGCCGGCTTCGGCTCGCCATCGGCAATTATGTCACCACCATCGGAAGCCTTTCGCCCCAAGGGTTTCCCAGCAGCGCTCCCGCTGAAGCCCGAGCGCCCGAACGGGGAAATGTGAAATGATGAACATGATGCCGGCCGGCGCAAGCATGGCCAATGCGTCGGAGCTTTCCGATGGCTATATCCGCATTGGAGATATGGCCAAGCAGTTCGACGTTACCCTGCGTACCCTTCGTTTCTACGAGGACAAGGGCCTGATCACCCCCAAGCGTGAAGGCAATACCCGCCTCTACACGCAGCGGGACGTGACCCGCCTCAAGCTCATCATGCTCGGCCGGAAGGTCGGGTTCTCGCTGCGCGAAGTCAAGCAGATCATGGATCTCTATGATCCCAAGGGCAGCAACGCCAAGCAGTTGCGTACGCTTCTGGACAAGTCCGAGCGCCAGCTCGGCCGTCTCGAGAAGCAGCGCTCCGCGATCGAGGACGCGATCTCCGATCTCAAGAATGCAATGGCGACCTGGCGTGGCGCACTGACGAGTCAGCAGCCGCTGGCGGCGTCGGCCTGAGCCATATTCGGGTCCATCCTTTGCCTTTCAGGGCCCGGCGAAAGCCGGGCCTTTTTTGTTTGCCCGCCCATTGGTTGAACCTGTCATCACCAACGCCAAGCGTCTTCCAGCTTCCGGCAATATTGGCGTGCGACATCCGATCCGCCATTCCGCAGTCACATTGACGTTTACGCAAACGTCAAAATTTGCTAGTAGTGCGTTTGACCTTGTCCCGCACCGGTTCGACGCCATGTGACGGGGCCAAAGCCCATACCGGAGGAAGCCCATGCCGACCTACAAGGCGCCCGTCGCCGATACGCTGTTCGTTCTCAACGACGTGCTCGGCTACGAGCGCTACCAGAACCTGCCCGGCTTCTCCGACGCGACGCCGGACGTTCTGGAGGCAATCCTCGAAGAGGCGGCCAAGCTCGCCGAGAACGTCATGCACCCGCTCAACCGGGTCGGCGACGAAGAGGGCTGCGTGCGCAACGCCGACGGCTCCGTGACGACGCCGAAGGGCTTCAAGGCGGCCTACGACCAGTATCGCGAGGGCGGCTGGATGAGCCTGGCCATCCCCGCCGAGTTCGGCGGTCAGGGCCTGCCCTACACGGTGCATTCGGCGGTCGGCGAATATTTCTCCTCGGCCAACATGGCGCTGCTGATGTATCCGGGCCTCACCCAGGGCGCCATCGCGGCGATCATCGAGCACGGGTCCGACGCGCAGAAAGAGACCTACGTGCCGAAGATGGCCGAGGGGACGTGGACAGGCACCATGAACCTGACCGAGCCGCATTGCGGCACCGATCTCGGCCTCTTGCGCTCCAAGGCCGTGCCCAACGGCGACGGCGGCTACAAGATCTCCGGCCAGAAGATCTTCATCTCGGCCGGCGAGCACGACATGGCGGAAAACATCATCCATCTGGTGCTCGCCCGCATCGAGGGCGCGCCGGAAGGCGTCAAGGGCATCTCGCTGTTCATCGTGCCGAAGTTCAAGCTCGACGCCGACGGCAATCCCGGCGAGCGCAACGCCGTCTCCTGCGGCTCGATCGAGGAGAAGATGGGCATCCACGGCAACTCGACCTGCGTCATGAACTATGACGAGGCGGAAGGCTACCTGCTCGGCGCGGAGCATGGCGGGCTCAGGGCCATGTTCGTGATGATGAACGAGGCGCGCCTCGGCGTCGGCCTGCAGGGCCTGTCGATCGGCGAGATCGCCTACCAGAACGCCGTCGCCTACGCCAGGGAGCGGCTTCAGGGCCGGTCGATCTCCGGCGTCAAGGCGCCGGACAAGAAGGCCGACCCGATCATCGTCCACCCCGACATCCGCCGCAAGCTGATGACCATGAAGGCCTTCAACGAGGCCGGCCGCGCGCTCGTTCTGTGGACGGCGCTCAAGTCCGACGTCGCCCACCGCTCCGGCGACGAGGCCGACCGCCAGGCCGCCGACGACCATCTCGGGCTGATGACGCCGATCATCAAGGGCGTGCTCACCGACAAGGGCTTCGAGCACGCGGTGATGGCGCAGCAGGTGTTCGGCGGCCACGGCTACATCGAAGAGCACGGCATGAGCCAGTTCGTGCGCGACGCCCGCATCGCCATGATCTACGAGGGCGCCAACGGCATCCAGGCGCTCGACCTCGTCGGCCGCAAGCTGGCGCAGAACTCCGGCCGCGCCGTGCAGGCCTTCTTCAAGGAGGTCGGCGACTTCTGCGAGGCGAACCGCGCCGACGACAAGATGGCCCCCTCCACCAAGGCGATCAAGAAGGGGCTCAACGACCTTCAGGCCGCCACCATGTGGCTGATGCAGAACGCAATGGCAAAGCCCGACAATGCGGGCGCTGCCTCCACCGACTACCTGCATCTCTTCGGCCTCGTCGCGCTCGGCTACATGTGGGGCCGCATGGCCAAGACGGCGCAGGACAAGCTGGCGGAAGGCGCCGGCGACAAAGCCTCGCTCTACGAGAACAAGCTCGTCACCGCGCGCTACTATTTCGAGCGGGTGATGCCGGAGACTGGCGCCCATCTCGCCCGCCTGTCCGCAGGCGCGGATTCGATGATGGCCCTTGCCGAGGATGCGTTTTAGGATCTATTCCCGGCACGTCTGTTCAAGCTTGAACGGAATATGATCTTACTGGTGATGGAGGAAACCCGGTGACGACGCAACCCGCAGACGTTCTCGGCCTTCCCCGGCCCTCATGGGCCGCCGAAGACGTCGGCATGCTCTACGACATGGCGACGAGGTTCCTCGACGCCGAGATCGCGCCGCGCTACGAGGAGTTCGAGAAGGCCGAGATCTTCGATCGGGAGAGTTGGCGCAAGGCCGGCGAGAACGGCCTGCTGTGCGCGTCGATGCCGGAAGAGTACGGCGGCTCGGGCGGTACGTTTGCCCATGAGAGCGCGATCATCGAGGCTATCAGCCATGTCGGCGTCGACGGCTTCGGCATCGCGCTGCACAACTCGATCGTCGCGCCCTACATCCTCCACTATGGTTCGGAGGAGCAGAAGAAGAAATGGCTGCCGAAAATGGCGTCCGGCGAGTTGATCGGCGCCATCGCCATGACCGAGCCGGGCGCGGGCTCCGACCTGCAGGGCGTCAAGACGCGCGCGGTGAAGGATGGCAACCACTACCGCATCTCCGGCTCCAAGACCTTCATCACCAACGGGCAGCTCGCCAACCTCATTGTCGTCGTCACCAAGACCGACCCGGACAAGGGCGCGAAGGGCACGTCGCTGATCGTGGTGGAGACGGACGAGGTCGAAGGCTTCGAGCGCGGCCGCAACCTCGACAAGGTCGGGCTGAAATCCAACGACACGTCTGAACTGTTCTTCAACGACGTGCGGGTGCCGACTTCCAACCTGCTCGGCCACGAAGAGGGTCAGGGCTTTGTCCAGCTCATGCAGCAACTGCCGCAGGAGCGGCTGCAGATCGGCACAACTGCGATCTCCGCCTGCGAAAAGGCGCTTTCGCTGACGATCGACTACGTCAAGGAGCGCAAGGCGTTCGGCAAGGCGGTCCTCGACTTCCAGAATACCCAATTCAAGCTGGCCGAGCTGAAGACCGAGGTCACGATCGGCCGCGTCTTCTACAACAACTGCGTTGCCCGCCACATCGACGGCGGCCTCGACCCCGTAACCGCGTCGATGGCCAAGTACTGGCTCAGCGACCTTCAGGGCAAGGTCATGGACGAGTGCCTGCAGCTTCACGGCGGCTACGGCTACATGAACGAATATCCTATCGCGCGCATGTGGCGCGACGCCCGGGTGCAGCGCATCTACGGCGGCACCAACGAGATCATGAAATTGCTGATCGCGCGCTCGCTCTGACGACGAGGACGATCGGCAAACCAAGGGAGAAACGAATGTCTGACGCATTTGTCTACGACGCCGTGCGCACCCCGCGCGGACGCGGCAAGAAGGACGGATCGCTGCACGAGGTTCCGGCCGTGCGCCTCGGCGCCAAGGTGCTGGAAGCCGTGCGCGACCGCAACGGCCTGGACACCTCCACGGTCGACGACATCATCTTCGGCTGCGTCGATCCCGTCGGCGAAGCCGGCTCGGTGATCCCGCGCTCCGCCGCCTTCGAGGCGCGCTACGACAACAAGGCGCCGGGTATCCAGCTGTCGCGCTTCTGCGCTTCGGGCCTTGATGCCATCAACCTGGGTGCCGCCAAGATCGCCGGTGGCTCGGACGACATCGTCATCGCGGGCGGCGTCGAATCGATGTCCCGCGTCGGCATGGGCATGTCCGGCGGCGCGTGGTTCATGGACCCGTCTGTCGGCCTCCCGGGCTACTTCGTGCCGCAGGGCGTATCGGCGGACCTCATCGCCACCAAATACGGCTTCTCCCGCGACGATGTCGACGCCTATGCGGTGGAGAGCCAGAAGCGGGCCGCCAATTCGTGGGAGAAGGGCTTTTTCAAGAACTCTGTGATTCCGATTCAGGACCAGAACGGGCTCACCATTCTCGATCACGACGAGCATATGCGGCCTTCCACCGACATGCAGTCGCTGGCCTCGCTCAACCCGTCTTTCGTCATGCCCGGCGAGATGGGCGGCTTCAACGCGGTGGCCATCCAGCGCCACCCCGAGGTCGAGGCGATCAACCACGTACACCACGCCGGCAACTCGTCCGGCATCGTCGACGGCGCGGCCGCCGTGCTGCTCGGCTCGAAGAAGGCCGGCAAGACGCTGGGCCTCAAGCCGCGCGCGCGCATACGCGCCTTCACCAATATCGGCTCCGAGCCGGCGATCATGCTGACCGGCCCTGTCGACGTCACCGAGAAGCTTCTGGCCAAGGCCAAGATGAAGCTTTCGGACATCGACCTGTTCGAGCTGAACGAAGCCTTCGCGTCAGTCGTCCTGCGCTACATGCAGGCCTTCGACATCCCGCACGACAAGATCAACGTCAACGGCGGCGCCATCGCCATGGGTCATCCGCTGGGCGCCACCGGCGCGATGATCTTCGGCACGGTGCTCGACGAGCTGGAACGCCGCAACCTGAACACCGCCCTTGTCACGCTGTGCATCGGCGCCGGCATGGGCACCGCGACGATCATCGAGCGCGTCTGATCGGGCCGGAGGAGAAAGACAATGGCTGACTACAACAACTTCACCTTCGAGACCGACGCCGACGGCATCGCGCTCGTCACCTGGGACATGCCCGGCAAGTCGATGAACGTCTTCACCGGCGAGGTGCTGGACGAAATCGATGCGATCATCGACCGAGTCGTCGCCGACGAGGCGGTCAAGGGCGCCGTCATCACGTCGGGCAAGGACACCTTCTCCGGCGGACAGGACCTGACCGAGCTGAAGGCAATGCTGCTCAAGATGGAGGAGCTGAAGGCCGAAGATCCGAAGAACGCGCAGAAAACCATCTTCGACATGGTCGGCCGCATGAGCTGGCTGTGGCGCAAGCTGGAAACGTGCGGCAAGCCCTGGGTGTCGGCGATCAACGGTACCTGCATGGGCGGCGCGTTCGAGCTGTCGCTGGCCTGCCACGGCCGCGTGGCGGCGGACTCGGACAAGGTCAAGATGGCCCTGCCCGAGGTCAAGGTAGGCATCTTCCCCGGCGCTGGCGGCACCCAGCGCGTGATGCGCCTGACCGACCCGCAGTCGGCACTCCAGATGATGACCACCGGCCAGAACCTTGCCCCGAAGAAGGCCAAGCAGATGGGCCTGATCCACGAGCTCGCCGCGCCCGAGGCGCTGATCGACACCGCCAAGGCCATGATCAGGAACGGGCTGAAGCCCGTCGCACCCTGGGACGAAAAGGGCTTCAAGCTGCCGGGCGGCCCTGTCTATTCGGCAGCGGGCGCCAATCTCTGGCCACCGGCGATCGCCATCCTGCGCCGTGAAACTTACGGCAACTACCCGGCTGCCGCCGCGATCCTGAAATGCGCCTATGAGGGCCTGCTGGTGCCGTTCGACACCGGTCTGAAGATCGAGCAGCGCTACTTCACCGAGATCATCCAGTCGACCGAGGCGGCGATGATGATCCGTTCGCTGTTCGTGTCGTTGCAGGAACTGAACAAGGGCGCGCGCCGGCCGGCCGGGGTTCCGGAGACGAAGTTCACCAAGGTCGCCGTGGTCGGTGCCGGCTTCATGGGTGCTGGCATCGCCTACGTCACCGCCAAGGCCGGCATCCCGGTGGTGCTGCTCGACCGCGACATGGCCTCGGCCGAGAAGGGCAAGGCGCATTCGGCCGGGCTGATGGATGGCGCGATCAAGAAGGGCCGCGCCACGGCCGAGCAGAAGGAACAGCTCCTTTCGCTTATCACCCCGACCGACGACTACGCCGCGCTCAAGGGCTGCGACCTTGTCGTGGAAGCCGTGTTCGAGGATTCGGAGATCAAGAAGACCGTCACCGAGAAGTCGGAAGCCGTGCTCGCCAAGGGCGCGACCTTCGCCTCCAACACCTCGACGATCCCGATCACGGCGCTGGCGAAGAATTCGAAGCGGCCGGCCGACTTCATCGGCATCCACTTCTTCTCGCCGGTCGACAAGATGATGCTGGTCGAGATCATCCTCGGCAAAAAGACGGGCGACAAGGCGCTAGCCACGGCGATCGACTATGTCCGCGCCATCAAGAAGACGCCGATCGTGGTCAACGACACGCGTGGCTTCTACGTCAACCGCTGCGTGCTTCGCTACATGGCCGAAGCCTTCCAGATGCTGATCGAGGGCGTGCCGCCGGCGATGATCGAGAACGCCGCGCGCATGGCCGGCATGCCGGTTGGGCCACTGGCGCTGACCGACGAGACGGCCATCGACCTCGCCCAGAAGATCATGAAGCAGACGATCCGCGACCTCGGCGAGAAGGCGGTCGATGCCGAGCAGTTCAAGCTCATCAACACCATGGTCGATACGCACGGCCGCCAGGGCCGCAAGAACGGCAAGGGCTTCTACGACTATCCCGAGAAGCCGGCCAAGAAGCATCTGTGGCCCGGCCTCAAGGACCTCTATCCGCAGCAGGACGCAGACAGGATCGATGTCGAGGAGCTCAAGCAGCGCTTCCTCGTCACCATCGCCCTTGAAGCGTCCCGCGTGATGGAGGAAGGCATCGTCACCGACCCGCGCGAGGCGGATGTCGGCTCGATCCTCGCCTTCGGCTTCGCGCCGTTCACCGGTGGCGCGCTCTCCTACATCGAGGGCATGGGCGTGGCCGAGTTCGTCGCACTGTCGAGGAAGCTGCAGAAGAAATACGGCGCGCAGTTCAAGGCGCCCAAGCTGCTGGTCGACATGGCATCCAAGGGCGACACGTTCTACGAGCGCTTCGATCCCTATGGCGAGGAGAAGAAGGCGGCCTGAGGCCTACGACAGCGCTCCTCTCCCCGTTCACGCGGAGAGGACGCCGGCAGGCAGGTGAGGGGCAGCGCTGCCCCTACCAGGTTTGCGCTGCCCCTCATCCGGCCCTTCGGGCAACCTTCTTCCCGGTAAACGGGGCGAAGGAACCGGGAGCACTTCATGTACGTCTGGTTGCGCCTTGCCCACATGATGGCGACCGCTAAGTCGCGCGGCCGCTATCGCATGGGCGACGAAAGCAGGCTGTCCTTTCGCTGCCTGCCGACGGACATCGATTCCAACCTGCATCTCAACAATGCGCGCTACATGATGCTGGCCGATGTCGGCCGCATCGACATCTTCGCCCGCGCCGGCCTCATCGACCTGGCGCGCAAGCATGGCTGGGCACCGATGATGGGCGGTTTGCAGGCCGTCTATGTGAGAGAAATCAGGCTGTGGAAGCGCTTCGACGTCGTTTCCACCGTCGAGACATGGGAAGACACGCAGGTTATCGGCCGCCACCGCTTCGTGCTGGAAAACGGCCAGACCGCCGCACTCGTGATGACGACGGCCGGCGTCTACGACTTCCGCCAGCGCCGTTTCGTGCCGATTGATGACATCGTCGCAGCGCTCGGCGCCGACATCAGGCCGCGCGCGCCGAGCGAGGAAGAGCGCATCTTCATGGCCTCGCACACCGGCTTGCGCAAGCTTGCCAAGGGCGCTGGATGAAAGTTCCACTTCTTCTGGACAGCCTTCCTTTGAAGGACTAACTAGTCGGGAGAGGCATTTTTTCCTGTTCAACGGAGGGCGCGATGCTCTCGCACCAGCAGATATGGGCGGCGATCGACGCTCTGGCAGCGCGCCATGCCCTGTCGGCATCAGGTCTGGCGCGCCGTGCCGGCCTCGATTCCACTGCCTTCAATAAGTCCAAGCGCCTGTCCGCCGACGGCCGACCGCGCTGGCCGTCCACCGAATCGCTGGCCAAGATCATGGAGGCGACGGGCTCGTCGCTGATCGAGCTGTTCGCTCTCGTGGAGCAGCAGCCGGCGGCGGCCCGACGCCGGGCCGTGCCGCTGCTCGGCTTCGCGCAGGCGGGCTCCGGAGGCTATTTCGACGATGCCGGCTTTCCCGCGGGGCAGGGCTGGGAAGAAGTCGACCTTCCCGCCGGGGCGAGCGAAGGCGCCTACGCGTTGCAGGTGCAGGGCGATTCCATGCTGCCGCTCTATCGCGACGGCGACGTGCTGATCGTGGAGCCTGGCGCCAGCATGCGCAAGGGCGACCGGGTCGTGGTTAAGACCAGCACCGGCGAGGTGATGGCCAAGGTGCTCGCCGGCCGCACCGCGCGCTCTATCGAACTCGTCTCGCTCAACCCCACGCATGCCGACCGGTCGGTGCCGACCGTGGAGGTGGAATGGATGGCCCGCATCGTCTGGGCCAGCCAGTAGGCCGCCATGCGGACGCTCGGCCTCATCGTCGCGGTTTTCGGCCTGGCGACGGTAAGCATCGTCGGGCTGGCGCTACGCGACCGGGTTATCCCTCCCGGCGAGAATTTTGCTGCCGATCGTGGGAGCATTCCAGATGCCCCGGAGCTGAACAGCGAGCCAACGCCCTCCCTCGCCCCGGAACCCCAGCGCGTCCGACCCGTTGCACCCGACGTCGTCGCGGCCCCGCCGGTCGAGCCGCAGGCGCTGCAACGGATCGCGCCGCGCGATCCGCTCAGTCCGTTGGGCCGCGCGCCGACCCGGGCCGACCTGCCGCCGCGCAAGACTCTGCTCCATCGTCCGCACGCGATCGAGGCCGGCGTGTTTCATTCGATGGGCCATACGGTCAGGTTGGCCGGCGTCGAGCCTACGGACGACGACGAAGCCTGCGTCAGCGACGGGGTATCGTGGCCCTGCGGGGTCCACGCGCGCACGGCGTTCCGCAACTGGCTCAGAGGGCGGGCGCTTGCCTGCGTCGTGCCGGCACTGCCCGGGCGCGAGACCGTCGTCAGCGAATGCGCACTGGGAAAGCAGGACCCGGCGGTGTGGCTGGTCAGCTTCGGCTGGGCGCGCGCCACGCCTGGCGGGCCGTACACGGATATGGAAGCGCAGGCGCGCTTGGCGCAGCGCGGACTGTTCGGCCCGGCGCCCGCCGCTGCTGCGCCAGCGGCCCTGAACCTGCCAGAACTTCCTGCATTCGAAATGCCGGAACCGCCGCCGTCAGGCGAGTAGCTCGCCTGCCAGCGCCCTGTCGATCAGGGCACGCGTGTTGTCGATGCCATAGAGCGCGGCGAACGAACCGAAGCGTGGGCCCTTCTCCTGCCCGATAAGGACCTGATAGATCATCTGGAAAAAAGCGACCGAAACGCCAGGGCCGCCCTCGGGGCTCTTCTTCGCATGGTCCTGGTAGCGCTCGATGCCACGCGCCACATCCAGCGTCGCGTTCTGGATCGCCTCGCCATCGGCGCCGGCCGGCAGAGCGCCGAGGCGCTCGGAGAGCGCGCCGAGCGCGGCGACCTCCACCTCGTCCGCCGCGCGGAATACTTTGGTCGGCGCGACGAAGTCGTCGAAATAGCGGATCGCGTATCCGGTCAGCCTGTCGAGTTCGGGATGCGTCTGCGGCGAAACGCCCGGCGCATGTCGCGAAATGAAGCCCCAAAGCACTGCCTTGTCATGCGCGTTCGAAGCGCTGACCAGATTGAGCAGCAGCGCGAACGACACGGGCAGCTCGACCTCCGGCGGGTTGCCGTCATGGATGTGCCAGACCGGGTTGCCCAGCCGCTCCTTCCAGTCCTGACGCTTGTAGGCGGCGAGAAACTGGTAGTACTCGTCCACAGCGCGTGGAATGACGTCGAAATAGAGCTTCTTGGCCTGGCGCGGCCGTTGGAACATGTAGAGCGCAAGGCTTTCGGTGGGTGCATAGGTCAGCCATTCGTCGATGGTCAGACCGTTGCCCTTCGACTTCGAGATTTTCTCGCCCTTCTCGTCGAGGAACAGTTCGTAGACGAAGTGCTCCGGCGCACGGCCACCCAGCGCCTCGCAGATCCGGTCGTAGACGCCCATGTTCGGCCCGTGATCCTTGCCGAACATCTCGAAGTCAACGCCCAGCGCAGCCCAGCGCGCGCCGAAGTCCGGCTTCCACTGCAGCTTCACCTGACCGCCGGTCACCGACAGGGTGGTTTCGGTCCCGTCTTCGTCATCAAAGGTGATCGTCGCGTTCTCGGCGTCCACCTTCTTCATGGGAACGTAGAGAACGCGCCCGGTCGTCGGCGAGATCGGCAGGAAGGGCGAATAGGTCGCGCGCCGTTCCTCGCCGAGCGTCGGCAGCATGATCGCCATGATGGCATCGTAGCGCTCGGCAACGCGGCGCAGGATTCCGTCGAAGCGGCCCGACCTGTAATAGTCGGTCGCGCTGGCGAATTCGTAGTTGAAGCCGAAGGTATCGAGAAAGCGCCGCAACATCGCGTTGTTGTGGTGGCCGAAGCTGTCGTAGTCGCCCCCGAACGGATTGGGTACGACTGTCAGCGGCCGGTGCAGATGGGGTTCAAGGAAGGCGCGATCCGGGACGTTTTCAGGAATCTTGCGCATCCCGTCCATGTCGTCGGAGAAGCAGAGCAGCCTCGTCGGCACCTGGTCTTCCGTGAGAATGCGGAACGCATGGCGCACCATCGACGTGCGCGCCACTTCGCCGAAGGTGCCAATATGCGGCAGGCCCGAGGGGCCGTATCCAGTCTCGAACAGAACTTTCGCCGGCCAGTCGCGGCCTTCGTATCGCTTGACGATCTTGCGCGCCTCCTCGAACGGCCACGCTTTGCTCTCCTGCGCCGCCGCGAGGACTTCGGGCGAGAGCGTCAGCGAGTTCGATCGCGGCTGGGTCATTTCGAGCTGTCCTGTGGGGTCTGCGGGCCAGTTTCCGGCGCGGGCCACGTCTAAGCGCGGGCCTGCGCCACGTCAATTGCGGCAGGGCTTTTTCGTTGCGCGCGGCAGGCGGGCTTCCTACCTTGCCTGCAATACTCACCTGATCCGGAGTCCCGCAATGTCGAAGCCCAGCGCCCACGAAGCACTGATCTATCTGATGGTGATCGTCTCGGCCTCCGATCGCGACATGGGCGACGAGGAACTGGCGCGGATCGGCGCGGTCGTCCGCACACTGCCGGTGTTCCGGGGCTTCGAACAGGCCCGCACGCTACTCGTCGCGCAGGAGTGCCAGAAGCTGCTGCAGCAGGACACGGGCTTTGCTGGCATGCTCGAAACCATTCGCGACAGCCTGGCGCCCGCCCTGCGTGAAACCGCCTATGCGCTGGCCGTCGATATCGCGGCCGCCGATCTGGAGGTGCGGATCGAGGAGGAGCGCATGCTCGACATCCTCAAGGCTCGGCTCGGCGTCGATCCGCTGGCCGCTGCGGCCATTGAGCGCGCGGCAGCCATCCGCCACCGCACCACCGACTGAACGCTCAGTAAAAGCTGATAGGGAAATGCTTCAGGTATAGTTCGGCGAAGATGCCCTTGATGCCGATCTCCCGCAACGCATAGTCGAAGCCCCGGGTCAGCGCGGCATCCTCGCGCCGCGCGGCGATGGCAAGGCCAGCGCCGAGATATTCCGACGCCAAATACGGTCCGCCCGCAAAGCGACAGCAGTTTTGCGATGAAGATCCGGCAATCCAGAAGGACAGCCGCATCCCGTCTCCGAAGACGCTGTCGATGCGCCCTTCCCGCAGCGCGTCCAGCAGCCAGTCATTGCGTGTGAAGGTGACGGCATGCGCGCCGGTGAAGTAGGCCCGCAGCATCGCCTCATGCGCGGAACCCGCAATGACGCCGATGCGCTTGTCGCGCACGGTCCTGTGCATCGGCTCGGCAAGGGTGGTCGCGCGCGGCGCGACGAAACGCGCCGGAAACCGCAGATAGGGCCGCGAGAACACGTAGTGCTCGCGCGCTTCGGCCGTAACTGCCGTTCCGGCGATGAGCGCTTCGCCCTGGCCGGCCTCCATCGCCGCGTCCAGTTCTTCCCAGGGCAGCGCCTGTATCTGGCACCGGTCTACGAGATCAAGCTCGGCGCAGATGGCGCGCGCGAGATCGACGTGGAACCCTGTCAGCAGACCGTCTCCGTCGATGTAGCTGAAGGGCGGAAAGTCTATTGTCGTCAGGAAACGCATCCGCTCAATTGCGCTGAGGTCCGGACGCTGCAGACGTTCCTTTTCGTCCCAGTAGTTCGGGATCGCCGGCTGGGCCGACGCGGCACCGGATACGAACAGCGTCATCAGCCAGGCGATGGCAGCCATTGCGCGCAGGCAGTTCGTCGCGAAGCTTTGCATGACTCTTCCGAGGTTCGGGATCGCTGTTGTGGTTCGACGTCGTGTCCGTGTCAACGCCGACAGGCGATGCGTCACTCCGATGCCCTCAATTGAGTATTGTCATTCACCTCCTGTTCCTGTTGCGCGCAACGCAATTAGCGATACTATGTTCATCGGGGTGGGTGTCATGATGCGTTCAATTTGCTCTTTGCTGCGCAAATTCAATTTTTGTTTTGTTGTAGACCTGCAAAAATTCTCTGCTTTGCCGGAAACGGAGCAGAAAATTGGCCTGAATAGATTTGGGGTTCCCGATCGTTTCTTGCCGTTCCCGGTTGGAAACTGAGCGATGGACTGGTCTTTCGCCTCCGAAACCGCGCGCCAGATTATCTCCATCCGACGTGCGGGGACTCATCCGGCCACAACGCCCGTTCCATCGCGCGCCCCGACGCCAGTGTTTCCCTCGACCGCTGCCAGCCTCGCCGAGCGGCCGACCCTTTCCGAGCCGGGCGCCGGAGGCGGAACCTGGGACACGCTGATTGCACGCCTTGGTATAACTGGCCACGTCGCCGCGGTCATAGAGGATCACGCCGCGGCCAACGGCGTCACCTTTCTCCAGCAACTCGTCGTGACCGGACTGGTCGGCGAAGACGCCGTCTTCGAGGCCATCGCCGGCGAACTGGGCGTCGCTTACCTGCCCAGCATGGACAATGCGCATGTCGTCCTCCGCGAGCCGCAGCGGCTTGCAGCGCTCGCCATGCCGAACGGCCCTCCGATCATCACCGCTCACCTGCGCGGAGGCCACTCGGTGATGCTGCTATCGGGCGTTCACATGGATTTCGCCATCTGGAAGGACAGGCTTGCCCGGCATCCGCATCTCGCCGACCGCTTCGCCGTCGTCGCGCCTTCAGTGCTACGACAGTCGCTTGTCGAACAGACGCGCCGCAGGCTGCTGTTCGATGCCCAGCACGCGATGTTCCTCGACTACCCGTCCTTTTCCGCCCGCACGGTGCTCAGCGCCTGGCAGGGCGCGATGATCGCGCTCGGCGCTGTGCTGTTGCTCCTGTCGATGGCATTCGCGCCATTGGCAACCTTGATCGGTATCCAGGTCACCTCGATCGGATTGTTCCTTGCCTGCCTGGCGTTGCGCTTCCGCGCGCTACGCACTGCCGGTCCGCTGCGATTGCGGCAACCCAGGCCGGCCAACCCGGCCGATCTCCCGGTCTACTCGGTACTGGTTGCGCTCTATCGCGAGCAGGCGATGGTACCGCAGCTTCTTGCCGCGCTGGGCCGGCTGCAATGGCCGCGCAGCAAGCTGGAGATCAAGCTCGTTTGCGAGGACGATGACCATGAGACGCTGGCTGCGATCGCCGGCATGAAACTGCGGCCGTGGATCGAGGTCGTCAGGGTCCCCGCAGCGACGCCGCGCACCAAGCCGAAGGCGCTCGCCTACGCACTGCCGCTTTGCAGCGGCGAATTCGTCGCGCTCTACGATGCGGAAGACCGACCACACCCGTTGCAGCTTATCGAAGCCTGGCAGCATTTCCGCGACGGCGACGATTCGCTTGCCTGCGTGCAGGCGCCGCTCGTCGTGACCAACCGGTCGGCGGGACCGCTCGCCCTGATGTTCGCCTTCGAATATGCGGGCCTGTTTCGCGGTTTGCTGCCGCATCTCGCCTCGCGCGGGGACGTTCTGCCGCTGGGTGGCACGTCGAACCACTTTCGACGCGAGGCGCTGGTCGGCATCGGTGGCTGGGATTCCTACAACGTCACCGAGGATGCCGATCTCGGCCTGCGCCTGCAACGGCTGGGCTATCGGACCGACGTCATTTCGCTGCCGACACTGGAGGATGCCCCGGACAGATTGAGCGCCTGGCTTCCGCAGCGCGTGCGCTGGTTCAAGGGCTGGATGCAGACCTGGCTGGTCCACATGCGCGAGCCCGTCACGTTGTTCCGCGACCTTGGGCCTGCATCCTTCGCCACCATGCAGATCCTGTTCCTTGGCATGGTCGCGTCGGCGCTCGTCCACCCCGTCTTTCTGGCAACGGTACTCTGGTCCCTGATCACCACCGTCTCGACCGGCCATGGCGGCGGAACGGGCATGTTCGTTGCCGGCGCCGGTTTCGTCTTCATCGCGCTCGGCTATTGCGCTTTCCTCGTCATCGGGGCGGTGACGCTTTCGATAGGCGAACGAAGGTGGCTGGCCGCCGTGGTGCTGCTGACACCGTTCTACTGGCTGCTCCTGTCGCTTGCTGCGTGGATCGCCGTGGTGGAGCTCATCCGCCGGCCACACCACTGGCACAAGACGCCGCATCGGCCGATCAGCCGGGCGCCGGCCCGACCCGCATCCCGCCGCTAGGCCGGGGCAGGTCCGGCCTTCATCTTCGACCGACCCTAGCGAAGCGCGGTTGAGGGCGGGCCGATGATCTGGTGGTCCTCCTCGCCGATGATGTCGAGGTCGCGCCCCTCGTAGGGTATGGACAACAGCAGCCGGCGGATGACGGAGAGCCGCGCCCGCCGCTTGTCGTTGGCGCGCACGACCGTCCATGGCGCATGCTCGCTGTGGGTTCGCTCGAACATGATGTCGCGCACGCGGGTGTAGTCCTCCCAGCGCGACATTCCGGCGACATCGATCGGCGAGAACTTCCACATCTTCAGCGGGCTGTGACGGCGGTCGTGGAAGCGCTTGAGCTGGGTTTCCTGGCCGATCGACAGCCAGAACTTGAACAGGCGGATACCGTCGGCCACGATTCCCTTTTCGAAGTCCGGTGCCTGGTCGAGGAACAGCTCGTGCTGCTCCTTGGTGCAGAATCCCATCACCGGCTCGACGCCGGCGCGGTTGTACCACGAGCGGTCGAAGGTGACGAACTCGCCCGCGGCCGGAAAATGGGCGACGTAGCGCTGGAAATACCATTGCCCGCGCTCCGTCTCGGTGGGCTTAGGCAAGGCAACGTCGCGTGCCGTGCGCGGGTTCATGTACTGGCGCAGCACGAAGATCGTTCCGCCCTTTCCGGCGGAATCGCGACCTTCGAAGATCGCCATGACCCGTTCGCCGGATTTCTGCATCCAAGATTGCAGCTTCACAAGCTCGATCTGGAACAGCTCCAGCGTCTTCTCGTACTCCTTCCGCTTCATCCGCTCGTCATAGGGGAAGCCGCCAGCAGTCAACGCACCGTCGTCAATCCATTTGGGTAGCTTCGGATCGTCGATGTCGAAGGTCCGTTTCTTGCCATCGACGGTGAGCTTCAGGGGCTCGGTCGGATTGCCGGTTTTCACGGTGGGCCTCGCTGGTTGAGATAATTCTGTGACCTGCACCAACCATGCTATTGGGTGGCAGCGGGACGGTCCAGTGGGTGCTCCCGGACGCGACCCGAGGGAACAGCGAACCGTCATGGCGCAGGTCGACATCGCAAGGAACGGGCGGCGGCTGGCGGCAGTCGCCAGGGCGCGGCTGGTCAGCGCCCGCTGGACGCTGGCCGCTTCGTCCGTCGCGATCGCCGCTGTGGCGCTCGTCGGCGGCGCTCCGGTCTGGGTGGCGGCAGCGGCCGTCGCCGGAATTTGTGCCGTGACCGCGCTGGCGCCGCGCCGCGTGTCCGTCACCGCTCCGGCGCCCGCAACCGCGCTCGCCAGCGCCGCTGGCATCGATGACCTGTCCGCGATCGACCTCGCCGCCGTGGCGCCGGACCCGATCCTGATCTGCGACGGCCATGCCGCCGCACTCTATGCCAATCCGGCGGCAATCGCCGCCTTTGGCCGCATACCGCGCGGTGCGCTGCTGCCACTGAAATTCCGCGCTCCGGAAATGCAGCGCTTCATAGCCTCCGTCATCGCGGGCCAACGTGTCGCGCCGATCGACTATGTCGAGCGCGTACCGATCGATCGTTCATTCGGCGTTTTCGCCATGCCGGTCGGCAACGGCCGCGACCTGTTCGTCATCCAGTTCAAGGACCAGAGCGAGGTTCGCCGCATCGACCGGATGCGCGCCGACTTCATCGCCAATGCCAGCCACGAGTTGCGCACGCCGCTGGCGTCCATTTCCGGATTCATCGAGACGTTGCAGGGGCCTGCCCGCAACGACGAGAAGGCGCGAGAGAGCTTCTTGCAGATCATGCAGGCGCAGACGGCGCGGATGGCGCGGCTTATCGACGATCTCCTGTCATTGTCGCGGTTGGAGATGAAGCCGCTGGCGCGGGCAGGCGAGCAGGTCGACATTGCCGAAACAGTTGGCGCGGTGGTCGAGCAGCTTTCGCATCTGGCTGCCGAGAATGGCGTCAGGATCGTCTACGAACGGCCCTCCGATCCCCTGCCGGTGCCCGGCAGTCGCGACGAGCTGATCCAGGTTTTCGTCAACCTGCTCGAGAACGCCTGCAAGTATGGTCGCAGCGGCGGGCGGGTGGACGTCACGTTAGAGCGGACAGCCGTGGGACAGACGCCCGAGGTCGCCGTCACGGTGCGCGACTACGGTCCCGGCATCGCCGAGGAACATATCCCCCGCATCACCGAGCGCTTTTACCGGGTCGACATGGAGGCCAGCCGCAACCAGAAGGGCACGGGGCTGGGTCTCGCCATCGTCAAGCATATCCTGACCCGCCACGAGGGTCGGCTGACGGTCCGTTCCACTCTCGGCGAAGGTGCCTCGTTCACGGCCCATCTGCCCGCGCGCGCGCCAACTGCCTGAGCGCTTCGACGGCATTTCTTGTTCCTGTCATCCGCCTACCCTATCATCCGACGAATAGTGTCACATTCGAGCAGAATCGACCGATGATCTCGCACCATACCGTGCGCGCCTACGACGAAGAGCTGGCAACGCTGGGCAGCCGCATCGCTGCCATGGGCGGCCATGCCGAGCGCATGGTCGACGAGGCCGTCGCCGCACTCATCAGCGCCGACACCGCGCTGGCCAGGAAGGTCATCGCCGACGATCTTGTGCTCGACGAGGGCCAGCGGTGGATCGACGACCAGGCAATCCGGCTTATTGCGCGGCGCCAGCCGATGGCCGACGACCTGCGCGAGATCGTGGGGGCCATCCGCATCTCGGCCGACCTGGAGCGGGTCGGCGACCTCGGCAAGAACATCGCCAAGAGAGTGCTCGCCGTTTCCGAGACCAGCCAGCCGGTCCGGCTTTTCCGCGGGCTGGAGGCGCTTGCCACGCTGGCGCTCACCCAGCTCAAGCAGGTGCTCGACGTCTACGCCTCGCGCGATGTCAACGCGATCGGCCTGATGCGCGACCGCGACGAGGAGATCGACGCCATGTACACGTCGCTCTTCCGCGAACTGCTGACCTACATGATGGAAGACCCGCGAAACATTTCGCCCTGCACGCATCTGCTGTTCTGCGCCAAGAACATCGAGCGGATCGGCGACCACGCCACCAACATCGCGGAGACGATCTATTATGTGGTCACTGGTGAGCAGCTTCCGCTCGAACGGCCGAAGGAAGACAAAAGCCACCGCGTGGTGATGACAGAGAGCACTGCCGCCAAGTAAGGTTTCGCGCGGCACGTCGGCGAAACATCCGCGCCCCGCACCCGGATCGCGAGGCGCAGGGGTCTGCTGCCCCTTACGATGCTTTCTCCCGAGGAGCCGCGCCTCAGCGGGCGCGCCGCTTGTCCGACGCCGGCTGGTAGGCAACCTTCGAATGGTAGCGGCAATAAGGCCCGCTTTCACCGGATTCATTGCCGCAGAAATTGAAGCTCTCGCTCAGCGGGTCGCCATTGGGCCACTTGCAGGTCCGCTCGGTCAGTTCGATCAGCGGGAGCATGCGCGAAATCGGCACCACCACGTTCTCGGACGGGCGAAGCACCTGGCGCGCCACCGGTTCGGCGTCGAACTGGATCGCCAGCGCCGTCGCGCCGATCGACGAGGTGACCGTCCGCACGGGACGGCTCTGCACCCTGGCGCCGGCTGCGGCTGCGGCCTTCTTGGCGCGTGGCTGGGCGGAGGTGGTGCGGCCGCGTGCCGACAGCTTCAGGCGGTGCACCTTGCCGATCACAGCATTGCGGCTCACGCCGCCCAGTTGGGTAGCGATCTGGCTTGCGCTAAGGCCTTCCGACCAGAGCTTCCTGAGCATATCGACGCGTTCGTCGGTCCAGTTCATGAGGAGGGGCTCCTGCTTCTGGCGTGCCCGGAATCCGAATCCCTCTGCATCCGATTGCCACCGGTGCAACACCACATCTACAGGGGTGATTAGATCCGCCGCACGAAATCTAGTTATTTCTAGGCTGCAAATTACAGTATCGGCTGACTCGGTGACAAGAGTCCGCCACCCGTGCCGAATCAGATTTCTCGGTTTTCCCCAACTTGGCTGTTAAGACTTTGGGCGGCGTGACTGGAGGGTTCCGGCCAAAGGCGTCCACGCCGGACGCCGCAATTGACACAAATGGCTGAAAAGCCGATATAAGACGGCTTCCGCCGCCCCTTGGGCGGCTTTTTTGATTGATGGCGCACGGAAGTGGCCAAAGTAGGGTCGATGGCGTTCGATCGGCCGGCAGGATCGGAGAAGCATTGATGAGCAGTTCGGCGCTTTACGAAACCTTCGCACGCGCTCCCCTGGCATTCGACCGGGGCGAGGGAAGCTGGCTGGTGACGGAAAGCGGCGAGCGATATCTCGATTTCGCCGGCGGCATCGCGGTCAATTCTCTCGGCCACAGCCATCCGCATCTGGTCGCTGCCCTCACCGAGCAGGCCGCCAAGCTTTGGCATGTCTCCAATCTCTACCAGATTCCCGGCCAGAGCCGACTGGGAGAGCGGCTGGCCGAGGCGACCTTCGCCGACAAGGTGTTCTTCACCAATTCGGGCGCGGAGGCGCTTGAATGCGCGATCAAGACCGCACGCCGCTACCACTACGTCAACGGCAATCCCGAGCGCTACCGCATCGTTACCTTCGAAGGCGCGTTCCACGGCCGCACGCTGGCCACCATCGCCGCCGGCGGCCAGCCCAAATATCTCGAGGGCTTCGGCCCTAAAGTGGAAGGCTTCGACCAGGTGCCGTTCGGCGACCTGGAAGCGGCGGAAAAGGCGATCACCTCCGAGACCGCCGCCATATTGGTGGAGCCAGTGCAGGGCGAAGGCGGCATCAGGCTGATGCCCGCTCCCATGCTGCAAAGGCTGCGCGCGCTCTGCGACGAGCACGGCCTGCTCCTGATCCTCGACGAGGTGCAGAGCGGCATCGGGCGCACCGGCAAGCTATTCGCCTATGAATGGTCGGGCATCGAGCCGGATATCATGGCCATCGCCAAGGGGATCGGCGGCGGGTTCCCGGTCGGCGCCTGCCTCGCTACCGACAAGGCGGCCATGGGCATGACGGCCGGCGTGCACGGCACCACCTTCGGCGGGAACCCGCTTGCCATGGCCGTCGGCAACGCGGTGCTCGACGTGGTGCTCGAAGAAGACTTCCTGCAATCGGTGCGCGACAAGGCGCTGTTCGCCAAGCAGGCGCTGGCTTCGGTCGTCGACGAATTTCCGCAGGTGTTCGAGGAAGTGCGCGGCACCGGCCTTATGCTTGGGCTGAAGTGCCGCGTGCCCAACACGGCGGTCAACGCCGCGTTGCGCGACAAGCATTTTCTGGCTGTGCCAGCGGGCGAGAACGTCATCAGGCTCCTGCCGCCACTGACCGTCAGCGAGGACGAAATCCGCGAGGGCGTCGAACGCATCCGCGCCGCGGCATCCGGCATCGCCACCAATGGAAAGGCCTGAACCATGACGGCCAGCTTCCGGCATTTCACCGATCTTTCGGCCATCTCGGCCGCCGAACTGCGCGCCATCCTGGATGATGCCCGGGCGCGCAAATACCGCCTCAAGTCGGGTGAGCGCGAGCGCCCGCTCGAAGGCAAGGTGCTCGCGATGATCTTCGAGAAGCCTTCGACGCGCACGCGCGTCTCGTTCGACGTGGGCATGCGCCAGCTCGGCGGCGAAACGATCATGCTGACGGGCGCGGAGATGCAGCTCGGCCGCTCGGAAACCATCGCCGACACGGCGAAGGTCCTTTCTCGCTATGTCGACGCCATCATGATCCGCACCACGGCTCACGAGAGACTGCTGGAACTCGCCGAGCACGCCACCGTACCGGTGATCAACGCGCTCACCGACGATACCCATCCCTGCCAGATCATGGCCGACGTCATGACGTTCGAGGAGCACCGCGGACCGATAAAGGATCGGCTTTTCGCCTGGACCGGCGACGGCAACAACGTGCTGCACTCGCTCATGGAGGCCGCGGCGCGCTTCGACTTCCGCCTCAACATCGCGGTGCCGGAAGGCAGCGAGCCGGCCGACAAATATGTCGACTGGGCCAGCGAGAATGGCGGCCGCATCAGGCTGATGCGTTCGGCCGACGACGCGGTCGAGGGCGCTGACTGCGTGGTCACCGACACCTGGGTGTCGATGGGCCAGGAGCACCGCGCCAGGGGGCACAACATCTTCACGCCCTATCAGGTCAACGAGAAGCTGATGGCGCGCGCGGCCGCGGATGCGCTGTTCATGCACTGCCTGCCGGCGCATCGCGGCGAAGAAGTGACCGACGAGGTGATCGACGGGCCGCATTCGGTTGTGTTCGACGAGGCAGAGAACCGCATGCACGCCCAGAAGGCGGTGCTTGCCTGGTGCCTCGGCGCTTGATCCCGGCAACCAGCGGACCTATCTGACGGCCTCGTCCCCGAAACATACCCGCGCGGCGTTGCCGCGTCGGCCGGCATGCAACACGATGTCGGCGCGACACACATTTGCAGGAACGGTCCAAGTGAACGAAACAGACATCAGGCTCGGCGAATTCGGTTTCGCCGGCGACGACCATGTGGTTCCCTTCGAGGTGTCGGCGCTCGACGCGCGTGGCCGCACGGTTCAGCTCGGCCCCATCCTCGACTCCATTCTGGGCCGCCACGACTATCCCGAGCCCGTCGCCCAGTTGCTGGCCGAGGCGATGACGCTGACCGTGCTGCTTGGCACCTCGCTCAAGTTCGATGGGAAGTTCATCCTGCAGACCCGCTCCGACGGTCCGGTCGACATGCTGGTCGCCGACTTCGCGACACCGCGTTCGATGCGCGCCTATGCGCGCTTCGATGCCGACGCCGTCGCCGCAGCAGTGGCGGCCGGCCAGGCCAACCCCGCCGATCTGCTGGGTGCCGGCGTGCTGGCGCTAACGATCGACCAGGGCCAGTACATGCAGCGCTACCAAGGCATCGTGCAGCTCGACGGAACCTCGCTGGAGGAGGCCGCGCGCACATACTTCCGCCAGTCGGAGCAGATCCCGACCGAAGTTCGCCTTGCTGCTGCCCGCCAGGTCGTACGCGGCGACAACGGCCCTTCCACGCATTGGCGCTCGGGCGGCCTGCTCGCGCAGTTCCTGCCCGAAGCGCCCGAGCGGCTGCGCCTGCCTGACCTGCCGGGCGGCGACGGCGATGCAGGCGACGCGCCGGACCCGACCGACGACGCCTGGACGGAGGTGACGGCGTTGCTTGGCACGGTGGAGCCCGACGAACTGTGCGACCCCACCGTCGGCCCCGAGCGGCTGCTCTACAGGCTATTCCACGAGCATGGCGTGCGGGTCTTCTCCGGCACGCCCGTCGCCGACGAATGTTCCTGCTCGCGCGAGAAAATACGCACCATCCTCGATGGCTTCTCGGCCGAAGAAATCGCCGAAAGCGTCGAAGACGGCGCCATCAAGGTTTCGTGCGAGTTCTGCTCCAAGCGCTATGCGTTCGATCCGGCGGAGTTCGCCTGACACGGACGCTCCTCGCCGCCGCGACGGTTGCGCGCGGGTGGGCACCGGGCGGTTGCCGCGCAGCGCCGTTATGGTTAAGGCAGGCGTCAAGGTTATGTGAAGCTTCCGGTGCGAGCCTCGCATTTCCGGGCTGGGGGCCCGAGAACCGAAACGGGCCAATGAAATTCAGACTGATCGTGATCGCGTTGTGCGCAGCCGCTTTCGCATGGGGCTTCTCGGAGCTCGTGCGGCATTCCGACGGATCGATGCGCTCCGACAGCGTCAAGCTCGCCTGCCAGGATTGGGCCGGCGATGGCTGTGCCCGCACCTTCGAGCGATAGACTTCTCTGCGCGCCCAATGGTGCGCATTTCCCTCACCGCCTCCTGCCGTAACGCCGACGTCGATATGGCGCGGTCAGGAAGATGACCGCGAGTTGTCCAGCAGCGGAGACGGAACGTAGCCAAGGCTGCGCGAAAGCTCGGCGGCATTGCGCACCACGATGACCGCGAGGTTGCGCTGCTGTCGCGCATCGAAGCGATGCTTCGGGATCGCGATCGACAGGACTGCGATGATATCGCCGCGGAAATCGCGGATCGGCGCGGCGATGCCGCACGATTCCAGCTGATATTCCTGATCCATGATCGCAAATCCAAGCGAGCGGATTTCTTCCAGTTCCTCCCGCAACTGGACCGGATCGGTCACCGTGAGCGGCGTGTAGGTCGTCAGTTCACCCGCAAGGATTGCGTCCAGCGCCGGCCTTGAAAGACCCGAAAGGAATATCTTGCCCGCTGCCGAGGCATGCGCCGGCATGGCCGTTCCCGGGCTGGCGTAGTGCGCCACCGCTCGCTCGCCCATCGCGCGCTCGATCAGGATCACGTCGCGGCCGTTCCAGGTGCCTATGAACACGGTTTCGCCCGTCTCGTCGGCGGTTCTGGCGAGAATCTTGCGGGATGCCCTCACCACGTCGAGATTGGCGAGGAACGGGCCGGCCAGCGCGACCAGCTCGACACCCAGGCTGAAGCGGCCGAGGTCGGGATCGCGGTCGACGAAGCCGTGGCGCTCCAGAGTGGCCAGAAGGCGCGACACGGTGCTCTTGTGAAGCCCTACCCGGCGCGCCAACTCGTTGACGCCCAGCACGTCCCGCGACTGGCCGATGATCTTGAGAATTCCGATGGCATGGCTGACGGCAGCGACATCGGGCCCACCGGCCTTGCGTCCACCTGATGCCCGCCCGCCTTCGCCGGCTACTATCTCGTTGTCGGTCTGACCGATGTCCATTTCTCCCCCGGATATCTGCGCCGTGTTTTCCGTGCCTGCTGCAACAAATGCGGGCGCGCGGGCGTCGAAATCGCCTGCCGCAATAAACTTGACGGACTCACAAATCAACCGCTACTATGCAACATAGTTGCGCTTAACGCAACACTTAGTTGATGGCAGACAACACCGTGACCCACGAAACGCAGCGGATCCTCTCCGCATCGCATTGGGGCGCCTATTATGCCCGCGTCTCCAACGGCCGCATCGTCGGCATCGATCCGTTCGAGCACGACCCGGCCCCTTCCACGATGATCGATGCGGTGCCCGACGCGGTCCATGCGCCATGCCGTGTCGGACGCCCCTCCATTCGCGAAGGCTGGCTCAGGCACGGGCACAAGTCCAGCGGAACGGGTCGCGGCAGCGAACGCTTCGTCGAATTCCCCTGGGACGAGGCGCTCGATCTTGTGGCCGGCGAGATCGACAGGGTCCGCCGCGAACACGGCAACCAGGCGATATTCGGCGGGTCCTACGGCTGGAGCAGCGCCGGGCGTTTCCACCATGCCAAGAGCCAGGTCGGACGCTTCCTCAATGCGAGCGGCGGTTGCGTCTCCTCGGTCGGAAATTACAGCATGGGCGCGGGCATGGTGATCGTGCCGCACATACTCGGCTCCGACCAGCCACTTTGGGGGCCGACCACTGGCTGGGACATCCTCGCCCGGCACACGGAACTGTTCGTGAGCTTCGGCGGACTGCCGCAGAAGAACAGTCAGATCGAGGCGGGCGGCGTCGGCGAGCACAATGTCGGCTCCTTCCTCGCGGCGGCCAAGGCGAACGGGTCGCAGTTCGTGCTGATAAGCCCGACCGTATCGGACGTTCCGGACTTTGCCGGCCCGGAGTGGGTTCCGATCGTGCCGAACACCGACACGGGACTGATGCTCGGCCTGGCGCACACGCTCCATACCGAAGGGCTCTACGACCGGGCCTTCATTGAGAAATATACGGTCGGCCTAGACCGGTTCCTGCCCTATCTCACCGGGGCTGACGACGGCTGCCCCAAATCGGCCGACTGGGCGGCCGGCATCACCGGCGTCCCTGCGGAGACGGTCCGCACGTTGGCGCGCCGCATGGCCTCGAAGCGCACTTTCGTCACGCTCAGCCTTTCTGTGCAACGCTGCGACCACGGCGAGCAGTCCTTCTGGATGGGCACTGTCCTTGCCGCGATGCTCGGCCAGATCGGCCTGCCCGGCGGCGGCCTCGGCTTCGGCTACTCCGCCGTCCACGGCACCGGCAATCCGGTTCCCCGTTTCCGTCCGCCCACCCTGCCCGGCCTCGACAACCCGGTCGACGCCTTCATCCCCTGCGCCCGCATCACGGACCTTCTTTCCTCGCCCGGCGATACCTGCCGCTATGACGGGCAGGTTCTGACCTATCCCGACATCAAGCTGGTCTACTGGTGCGGCGGGAACCCGATGCACCATCATCAGGATCTGAACCGCATGCTGGCCGCGTTCCGGCGGCCGGAGACGATCATCGTCAACGAGCCGTGGTGGACGCCCTTCGCCCGTCATGCCGACATCGTCCTGCCGGCGACTACGACCTCGGAGCGCAACGACATCATGTCGTCGAAGCGCGACCGCTACATCGTCGCGATGAAGAAGGTGATCGAGCCGATCGGCGAGGCGCGCGACGACTTCGCGATCTTCCGCGATCTGGCGCGCCGCCTCGGTTCGGAGCAGGTTTTCGCGGAGGGCCGCTCGGAGATGGAGTGGCTGGCCCACATCTACGAGTCGTCCCGGAAAAGCAGCCGCGCGCTCGGCGTCGAGATGCCCGATTTCGAGACCTTCTGGAGCGCCGGCTATATCATCCTGCCGAAGCAGGAGCAGCCCTACGAGCCGTTTGCCGACTTCCGCGCCGATCCAGAGACGCATCCACTCGGCACGCCTTCGGGCAGGATCGAGATATTCAGCGAGACCGTGGCCGGCTTCGGCTACGAGGATTGCGGCGGCCACCCCAGCTGGATGGAGCCGGTGGAATGGCTGGGCGCAGAAGCTGCGCAGCGGTTCCCCCTCCATCTCCTGTCCAATCAGCCGAGCACGCGCCTGCACAGCCAGCTCGACATGACCGCCGTCGGCCAGTCGAAGAAGATCAAGGGCCGCGAGCCGATCCACATGGCCCCGGCCGACGCCGCGCGGCGAAGCCTCGCCGATGGCGACGTGGTGCGGGTCTTCAACGATCGCGGCGCCTGCCTCGCGGCCGTGCGCATCGACGAGAGGCACCGCGAGGGCGTCGTCATCATGGCTACCGGTGGCTGGTACGACCCGCTGGTACCGGGCGAGATCGGCACCCTGGAAAAGGGGGGCAACCCGAACGTGCTGACGCTGGACAAGGGTACGTCGAGCCTTGCGCAGGGCACTTCCGCACAGACAGCGCTGGTGGAGGTGGAGCGCTGGGATGCCGAGCTGCCGCCGATCAGCGCTTACGACCCGCCGGAATTCGCGCCGCGTCCCGTGGACTGACAGCGGGCCGCGCCGACGCGCAAAAAGGGTGAGAACGGCAAGTTGGAAAGTTGCCGCCGTACTTCCGTTGTACGACGATGAATACGGATTTGGCCTGTGGGCAAGTTCCATGCGCTGCCCGACCGCGCGGTATCATCGAACCAGAGCCCAACGGGAATTGCCTGCCGTCCCATCGCTCGAAACGGGCAATGGGACGGCAGGCAATCAGGTTAGCGCCTCGAGCCGTTCGGCCTACTCTGCGGTCAATGCTTCGGCGAACGGGTAGAGAGCCGGCGAGCCGCCGGTGTGGATGAACAGCACCCTGCTGCCGCTGGGAATATCGCCCCTTTCGATGGCCGTCAGCAGCCCGGCCATCGCCTTGCCGGTATAGACCGGGTCGAGCAAGACGCCTTCCGTCCGGGCCAGCCGGCGAATGGCATCAACGGCACCGTCGCTCGGCACGCCGTAGCCGGGGCCGATGTGCTGGTCGTCGGTCCAGATGTCAGCGGCAGTCCAGCTTCCGCCCAATCCTGCCAGATCGGCCGCCTCCGTGGCCATTCCGGCCACGCGCGTGTCGAACCAGGCGCTGTCGCGCGCCACGCACACGCCAAACACCTTCGTCGACGGCCACAGTCTGCTTGCGCCGACATGCAGACCGGCCAGCGTTCCGCCGGTTCCGATCGCCGCCACGACATAGTCGGGGGCCGGCAGTCCGAGCTGCGCGTATTGCGAAGCCAGTTCCCCGACCGCCCGCACGTAGCCCAACGCGCCGAGCGGGCTCGCGCCACCCAGCGGGATGATGTAGGGCTTGAGCCCCCTCGCCGTGGCCGCGTCGGCATGCGCCTGCATCCGGTCGTCGATCTGGGCAAAATACTGGTCGGGATCGAGGAATTCGATCTCGGCGCCGAACAGGTGATCGAGCAGCAGATTGCCCTGCGCGACCGGCGGGCGGTTGCCCCGCAGAACCAGCACCGCCGACATGCCGAATCGCCGTGCGACGGCGGCTGTCATCCGCGCGTGGTTCGACTGCAAGCCGCCGGTGGTGATCAGCACGTTGGCGCCCGAAGCTGCGGCCTCGGCGACCAGGTATTCGAGCTTGCGGACCTTGTTGCCGCCGCCGCCGAAGCCGGTGAAATCGTCACGCTTCAGCATCATCTCGACGCCGAGCTCCCGGCTCAGCCGCAGGGCTGGCTCCAGCGGCGTCGGCAGGAAGCCGATGTCGACCCTCGCAATGTCCTTGACGATCACGACTGCACCTCCGGCTTGCACGGGGGCGCCACGCTCCCAAGGCCCGCGTTCCTTGTCCCGTTCATGATTGCTTCCTCATCCTTTCAGGATTTCGATGGTGCCGGATCTCAGGCCTGAAGGCCGAGATCGCCGCCCCTGTCGAACGTCCACGTCACCGGTCCTCGGGCCTGAGCGAGTTCTTCGCGGCGCTTGGCCGTGGCCTGTTCGTCATGCCCGCCTGTCGTCTCGTCGATCACGACGCCGTAGTCGTCGAGCGCGGACTGCCGCGAAACCTTGCGGTCCTTGACGTCGTTGACCACCGCAAGCACGTCGCGATCGAGCGGATCGCCATAGCCACCTCCGCCCGCCGTCAGGCACAACATGCGATCGCCGGCGTTGAGTTTGAAGCGCATGCGGGCCGGAACCGAGAAGGTTTCGCCGTTCCTGCGGTTGATGGTGGTCGACCAGCTCTGTCCAGGGCGTCCGCCCAGCAGACCCCAGGGTTGGGTGAAGAAGCGGTCGCCGCGATGAGTGATCTCGGTCTGGCCGTCGAGTATCTCGAATTCCTTGATCAGGCCGACGCCGCCCCTGAACCGACCTGCTCCACCACCATCCTCGCGCAGGAGCAACTGATGGATCCTGACCGGATACTCCAGCTCCAGCGCCTCGATCGGCGTGTTCAGCATGTTGGTGGTGTCGGTCTCGATATACTCGACGCCGTCCTTGGTCGGGCGGGCTCCCATTCCGGCGGCGAACAGCTCGACATAGACATAGGCGCTGTTGTCGGAGCCGCGACGACCCGAGATGCTGACGCCTTCCGATCCGCCCGACGCCGCGCGCAACTGGGTCGGGATCGCCTGCATCAGCGCCCCGAAGATGGAGTCCAGCGTGCGGTAGAGCGTCATGGTGCGCGAGCACAGCGCCGCCGGATGCTCAGGATTGAGCAGGGTTCCCTTCGGCACGTTGAGCGACAGCGGCCGATAGCAGCCGGCGTTGTTGGGCACGTCGGAGCCGTAGACGCAGTGCGCAACATAGTAGGCGCACGCAATCGGGCCTGAATAGGCGCTGTTGGCCGAGCCGCGCATCTGCGGGCCGGTGCCGGTGAAGTCGAAATGCATTTCGCTTCCACTCACCGTGACCGCGACCTCGATCTTGTGCCGCGTCTCCAGATCGATGCCGTCATTGTCGAGGTAGTCGACGAAGCGGTAAACGCCGTCCGGGATCGCCTCGATCTTCTCACGCGCCTGCTGCTCGGCACGATTGGCAAGTTCGGCGAGATAACTCTCGACGGTCTCGAGTCCATACTCCTCGATCGTCTCCAGGAACCGGCGGCGGCCCACGTCGCAGGCGGCCATCAGCGCGCGCAGGTCGCCCCTCGTATGGTTGGGCATGCGCACGTTCTTCAGGATCAGTCGCATCAGGTCGGTGTTGAGCTCGCCCTGCGATACGATCTTGCACGGCGGAAGGATCAGCCCTTCCTGGAAGATCTCCGTGGAGTCCGGCGGCATGCTTCCCTGAACCATCCCGCCGAAATCCTGCTGATGCGAGATGGCGGCGGAAATCGCCACCGTCTTTCCCTCGTGCACGATGGGCACGATGATCGCCACGTCGGGAAGATGGGTGCCGCCCTCATAGGGATCGTTGAAGATGTAGGCGTCGCCATCGCGCATCGTCGCGGCCGGATAGTCCTCGATGATCCGGTTGACGGAGGTGGTCAGGATGCCGAGATTGGCCGGAAGCGCGTTGGCGCTGGAGATCAGGTTGCCTGCGGCGTCGAAGACCGCGACTCCGCAATCCCCGCCTTCCTTCACGATGATTGAGAACGCACTGCGGATCAGAGCCGCCTGCATCTCGTCCGCGATCACGGTGACCCGGTTGCGCAAGACCTCCAGGATGATGGGATCAAATTCGGAACGATGGACGGCGTTCATTGTGCGGGCTCCATGGCGGCCGGCGTCGACGTGCGGGCCGCATCGGTCTTCTGGTTGAGGGTGATGACGAGGCTGCCGGCGGCGTCGACCCGGGCGACGGAGCCCGGATAGATCACGGTCGTCGTATCGAGCTGGTCGACGATTGCCGGCCCGGCAATCTCGAGGCCGATGGCAAGCTTGAGGCGGTCGTAGATCGGAACTTCGGCGCCATCCGGGTGCTCGGGAAAGAAACGCGCCACGCGGTGTCCGGTCAGCGCATCGGCCAGCGTCAGCCCCGACGGCGGCGGCGTTACCTGCGGCTTCGGCATCGCATGGGAATGCACGGTGCGCAGGCTGAC
>Ga0307505_10000157_pt1 | contig 84198 bp, 89 predicted proteins | sample 23_S_MG_FD_202183 | JGI IMG/M metagenome (GOLD analysis project Ga0307505, IMG submission 202183) | Soil microbial communities from Populus trichocarpa stands in riparian zone in the Pacific Northwest, United States - 23_S | ecosystem: Environmental > Terrestrial > Soil > Riparian zone > Trees... | reverse complement strand
TCATCCGCCCTGCGGGCACCTTCTCCCGGAGGGAGAAGGGAAGCAGAAGAATCCTTTGCGTGCTGCTGATCTGCCTGACCGGCATTCTCGCCAGTTGCCGATCCGCCGCCGACCCGCGCACCACGATCACGTTCTGGGCGATGGGCCGCGAAGGCGAAGTCGTCGCCCAGCTCATCCCCGAGTTCGAGCGGCGTCATCCGGACATCCGCGTGCGCCTGCAGCAGATGCCGTGGACCGCGGCCCACGAAAAGCTGCTGACGGCATTTGCCGGTGATGCGCTGCCCGACGTCTGCCAGCTCGGCAACAGCTGGGTTGCCGAATTCGCGGCACTGGATGCGTTGCAGCCCCTGGACGAGCGCGTGGCCCAGTCGACGGTGATCGAGCGCGCCGACTACTTCGCGGGGATCTGGGATACCAACGTGATCGACGGCGTGCTGCTCGGGGCGCCGTGGTATGTCGACACGCGCATCCCGTTCTATCGCAAGGACCTGCTGGCCGAGGCGGGCTTCAGCGAGCCTCCGCGCGACTGGGATGAATGGCGGCGTGCGATGCTCGCGATCAAGCAACACGCCGGCCCGGACAAGTACGCGATCCTGTTGCCACTGGATGAATTCGGGCCGCTGCTCAGCCTCGCGATCCAGCAGGACGATCCGATGCTGCGCGACAACGACACCCGCGGCAACTTCGAGAGCGCGGGGTTTCGCCGAGCGTTCGCGTTCTACACCGACATGTTCGCACTCGAGCTCGCGCCCCGCATGAGCGACACTCAGATCTCCAACGTGTGGAACGAGTTTGCCCAAGGCTTCTTCGTGTTCTACGTCAACGGACCCTGGAACATCGGCGAGTTCAAGCGCCGGCTGCCGCCCGCGTTCGTCGACCAGTGGAGCACGATGCCGTTGCCGGGTCCGGACGGTGCCGGCGCCGGAATCGCCGGTGGCACCAGCCTCGTGCTGTTCCGCGGCTCGAAGAACCAGCCAGCCGCATGGAAACTGATCGAGTACCTCTCCGAACCCGACGTGCAGACACGCTTCCATGCGCTGACCGGCAACCTGCCGGCGCGACGCAGCGCATGGGAAGATCCGCAGCTTGCCGGCGATCCCCACACGCGCGCGTTTCGCGAGCAACTCGAGAACGTCAAACCGACCCCGAAGGTTGCCGAGTGGGAGCGCATCGTGATCGAGATGCAGCGCGCAGCCGAGCGCGTCGTGCGCGGTGATGCGGATATCGACGCGACGCTGCGCGGCCTCAACGTGCAGGTCGATGCGATCCTCGCGAAACGTCGCTGGATGATCGAACGGGAGGCGACGCCGTGACCGCGATGAATCCAGCACGCACCGGCTGGTTGTTCGTCGCACCCGCGCTGACCGTGGTCGGCGTGTTCTTCCTGTTGCCCGTGCTCGCCGCGTTCGTCCTGAGTCTTACCGACTTCGACCTCTACGCACTGGCCGACACCGGCAACTTGCGCTTCGTCGGTCTCGGCAACTACATCGACCTGCTGCAGACGCCGATGTTCTGGAAGTCGCTCGGCAACACGTTCTATTTCGTCGTCGTCGGCGTGCCGCTGTCGATCGTGGTGTCGCTGGCCGCAGCGTTGCTGCTGGATTCCAGACTTGCGCGCTTCAAGGGCTTCTTCCGCACCGCGCTGTTCGCGCCCGTGGTCACGACGATCGTCGCGGTCGCGGTGATCTGGCGCTATTTTTTCCACACGCGCTATGGCCTCGTCAACTACACGCTCGGCTTCGTCGGCATCGAGCCGATCGACTGGCTCGGCGATGCCAACTGGTCGATGCCGACGATCATCCTGTTCGCGGTCTGGAAGAACTTCGGCTACAACATGATCATCCTGCTCGCCGGCCTGCAGGCGATTCCGCAGGACCTGTACGAAGCCGCGAAGATCGACGGCGCGTCGTTCTGGAGGCAGTTGCGCCACATCACGCTGCCGCTGCTCAAGCCAACTCTCCTGCTCGTCGCGATCATCACGACCTCGGGTTACTTCCAGCTGTTCGCCGAGCCCTACGTGATGACCCGTGGCGGCCCGCTGCAGAGCACCACGAGCGTGCTCTACTTCATGTTCGAAGAAGGTTTCAAATGGTGGAACCTCGGTCGCGCCTCGGCGGTCGCATTCCTGTTGTTCCTGCTGATCCTCGGCGTCACCGCCGTGCTTCTGCGCCTGGGTCGCAGCAACGAGGATCGCGCATGAACGCACGACTTGCGGCGGCGCTGGTCAACGGCCTGCTGGTCGGGTTCGCCGCGATCAGTCTTGCACCGCTGCTGTGGATGCTCTCGGTGTCGCTGATGCCGCACGGCGAAGCGAGCACGTTTCCGCCGCCGCTGCTGCCGAGCACAGCGACGTTCGACAACTACCGGCAACTGTTCGAGCGCGAAGGCATGGGTCGCTACTTCGCCAACAGCGCGTTCATCGCCGCGGCGATCACGCTGCTGTCGCTGGCTTTCAATCTGGCCGCCGGCTACGCATTTGCCAAGCTGCGTTTCGCCGGCCGCGAACGCGTGTTCCGCACCCTGCTCGCTGCGCTCGTGATTCCGGCCCAGGTCGCGATGATTCCGCTGTTCCTGCTCATGAAATGGCTTGGCCTCGTCAACAGCTACGGCGGAGTCATCGTACCGGCCATGGCCGGCATCTTCGGCATCTTCCTCGTGCGCCAGTACGCGCGCTCGATTCCCGACGAGCTGCTCGATGCCGCGCGCATCGACGGCGCCGACGAACTGCGCATCTTCGTGCGCATCGTGCTGCCGCTGCTCAGGCCGATCATCGTGACCCTCGCGATCTTCACGTTCCTTGCGAGCTGGAACGATTTCATGTGGCCGCTGATCATACTCAGCGACCAGACCTGGCAGACCCTTCCGGTCGCACTCGCCTCGCTGTCGCGCGAACACGTGATGGACAACGAACTCATGATGGCCGGATCGGTCGTGACCATCCTGCCGGTACTGCTGCTGTTCCTCGTGCTGCAGCGTTACTACATGCAGGGCCTGATGCTCGGAGGTGTGAAGGGATGAGGTCAGGATCGATGAATACGTGGACGGCTCGCGCCGGTGTGATGCTCGCCATCTGCTGCGCAGCGCCGGCCATTGCTGCGGCCGGGGTCGAAGCCCAGGCGCGCATACTCGACGACTTCAGCGACGCCTCGGGATGGCAGGCGCTCGCCTCGGACCAGGTCTCCTCGTCGCTGCGCACGATCCGGCGCAACGAGGGCAGCGCGTTGTGCCTCGGCTATGACTTCAACGGCGTCTCCGGCCACGCCGCGATGCGCCGAGAACTGCCGCTCGAGTACCCGGCCAACTACGAGTTCGAGTTCCAGCTGCGCGGCCAGGGTCCGTCGAACCAGTTCGAGTTCAAGCTCATCGACGCAAGCGGCGACAACGTCTGGTGGGTCAACCGGCCGAACACGACGTTTCCTGCCGGATGGACGCAGGTGCGCTACAAGAAACGCCACATCTCGCCGGCGTGGGGACCGCTCCAGGACAAGACGCTGCGCGAGACCCGGTTCGTCGAGTTCACGGTGTATGCGAATGCCGGCGGCCGCGGCGAGCTGTGCATCGCCGACCTGCGGCTGCGCGAGCGCGAGGTCGCACCGGCGACGTGGCCTGCGCCTAAAGCGACTGCAGATGCCGGCGCTGTACCCGAAGGGCTGTTCGCGCCAGCCGTGGATACCTGGACCACTCGTCCTCGGTCGCCGGGCGTCAGCGGTTGGCGCAGCGGGAAGCCGGCGCGCGGCAAGCGCATGCTGACCATCGACTTCACGCGGCCGCGCGAGTTCGGTGCACTCGCATTGCGCTGGGGCCCCGGCGAGCATGCCAGTCGTTACGATGTCGATTATTCCGACGACGGACGGACGTGGCGCACTGTGCGTCGGGTCACGACCGGCAGCGGAGACGTCGACCATCTGCTGCTGACCGAATCGGAAACGCGCTATCTGAGGCTCGCGCTGCACGAGGGACCCGGCTCCCACTATGCGCTCGAAGCCCTCGACATCCGCGATCTCGAGGTCGGCGCTACTGCCAACAACTTCCTCCAACGCATCGCGTCGGATTCACCGCTCGGCATGTTCCCGCGCGGCTTTTCGGGACACCAGACTTACTGGACGCTCGTCGGCATCGATGGTGACCCCGAGAGCGGCCTCCTCGGTGAAGACGGCGCAGTCGAAGTGGCGCGCGGTGGCTTCTCGATCACGCCGTTCGTGCTGGATGGCGCGCGCCTTGGCAATCCAGGCAACAGACTGACGGGCTGCGGCATCGACTACAGACTCGGGTCGCTCAACAGCTGGGCACACCTCGACGTCAGGCAGAAGCTGGCCGAGGATCACCTGCCCATGCCCTCGGTGACGTGGAAGTCTGAAGGAGGTTCGAGGGCACGCTGGGGTTGTCCACAGATGTCGGCGTACTTCCATGGACCGCTGACGCCCCCTTGGCACCTCGTCATCAACGCGTTCGCCCAGGGCACGCCCGAAACCTCGCGCATCTTCGCGTCCTATACGCTGACCAACCACAGCGACGAGCCGCGCACCCTCACGCTGGCGCTCGCGATCCAGCCGTTCCAGGTCAACCCGCCCGTGCAGTTCCTGACCACGCCGGGTGGTGTCAGTCCGATCCATGAGCTGGGATTCGACGGGCGCACGGTCAGCGTCAACGGCCGGCCGCGCGTGTGGCCGCTCGCGCCGCCGACGAAGTTCTTCGCGACGCCGTTCGACAACGACATGGTCGCGCAGCATCTGAGCTACAACGAATGGCCGGCTGCGCAGTGGGTCAGGGACGAAACGGGATTGGCGTCGGGCGCGTTGACGTATCGCGTGCCGCTGGAACCGGGCGCCTCGCGCACGGTCACGCTCGACATTCCGCTGAGCGGGCAGCCACGCACACCGAACCTGCCTCCCGATGTGCTCCAGCAATGGGTCGACGTGCAGCGCGGCATCGTCGCCGACGAATGGCGTGCGAAGCTCGATCGCGTGAAGTTCAAGGTGCCCGGCTCGGCGCAGCCGATCGTCGACACGCTGCGCACCGCGCTTGCGCACATCCTGATCAATCGCGACGGCGTGCAGATCCGGCCCGGCACGCGTTCCTACGCGCGCTCGTGGATCCGCGACGGGGCAATGACCGCCGAGGCGCTGCTGCGCCTGGGCCATGCCGAGGAGGCCCGCGCGTTCCTGGAATGGTATGCGCCGTTCCAGTTCGCCAGCGGCAAGGTGCCGTGCTGCGTCGACGCGCGCGGAGCCGATCCGGTGCCCGAGAACGACAGCCACGGCGAACTGGTCTTCCTCGCCGCCGAGACCGCACGCTACACCCGGGACCGCGTGCTCGCCGAAGCCATGTGGCCGCACGTCGACAAGGCCACGCGCTACATGGACACGTTGCGTGCGAGCCAGCGCACGCCGGCCAACCGCGCCGCCGGCACGTATGGCCTTCTGCCGCCCTCGATCAGCCACGAAGGCTATTCGGCCAAGCCCGCGTATTCGCACTGGGACAATTTCTGGGGCCTGATCGGTTACAAGAGTGCGATCACGCTGGCCGACCAGCTCGGTCGAAAAGAGGACGCTCAACGGCTCGCCGTGGAGCGCGACGCTTTCCGCGACGACATCCTCGCCTCGATCGATGCGAGCGCGAAAACGTTCGGCATTGACTTCATCCCGGGTGCGGCCGATCTCGGCGATTTCGACGCAACCTCCACGACGATCGCACTGTCGCCCGGCGGCGAGCACGAACGGCTGCCCGCAGAGTTGCTCACGAACACCTTCGAACGCTACTGGCGCGAGTTCGAGCAGCGCCGCGACGGCACCCGCGAATGGAACGACTACACGCCCTACGAATGGCGCAACGTGTCCGCGTTCATCCGCTTGGGCTGGCGCGAACGCGCGCACGAGGCGATCGACTATTTTTTTGCGGACCGCCGGCCGGCCGCATGGAACCAGTGGGCCGAGGTCGTCGGGCGCGACTACCGCGAGTCGCGTTTCATCGGCGACATGCCGCACGGCTGGGTCGCGTCGGACTTTATCCGCGCGGCGCTGGACCTGTTCGCCTATGAGCGCGAGTCCGACCGCGCGCTCGTGCTTGGCGCGGGCATTCCCACGGCCTGGCTCGAAGATAAAGGCATCGCGATCGACGGTCTGCACACACCCTACGGCGTGATCGGCTACTCGCTGCGGCGCGATGGCCAGCGCCTGCGCTTGTCGCTGCGCGGTGATCCGCAACACCTGCCGCCCGGCGGGTTCGTGCTGTTCCAGCCCGTCGGCACTGCCGTGGGCCGAACGCACATCGATGGTCGTCGGGCGAAGTGGACGAACGGCGAATTGCGCATCGCTCGCGCCACGGCCGAGGTCGTCATCGATATCACCGCCGCGCCCCCGCCCTGACGCGGCTTGCGGCTTCGCTGGAACAAGTCCTCGGGCGCGCCAGCCTTGTCAGGCTGCGCTACCTTGAGAGGAATCGCGCTCCTGATTCACTTCTTGCATAGGCAAGTTGTTGGCATGACACTGGCGTGGCCCGATCCCGACGTGGATCGCGGCGCGGCGTCTTGTGCGCAGGTGATCCGGGGCAAGGGAGCAGACAATGTCGTCGATCAATGTGGTGACCCGCTGGGAAGACTGGCGCAAGCTGATGGGTCCGCCATCCAGCCGCCAGCGCAAGGCGATCAACGCCTGGCTGGAAACACGCCCCTGCCTCCTGTTCTGGGGCGATTCGTGGTTCTCCACGCCGCTGTATCCGAATCTCGCGCGCCAGGCGATCGCGCGCATGGACGCACTGAGCATGCTGATCGGCAAACCCGGGGCACAGGCTGCGCAACTGTTCTCCGCCTCGGCCGTGCGAAACGTGGCCGATCGCATCGCATCGAACCCGTTCGACCTGCTGTGCGTGAGCGCCGGCGGCAACGATGCACTCTCGGAACGACTGCAGCGCGTGTTCGCCGACTGGACCGGACGCAGCCGCAAACCGCCGATCAGCGCCGACGATGCCTATGCCCTGCTGCTGGATTCGGGCATCTTCACGCGCATCCACGACGCCTACGTCCGCCTGCTCGATTCACTCGCGCCGGTTCGGCGCAAGCGGCCGGCGTTCCGCGTGATCGCGCATGGCTATGCACCGCTCGTTCGGATCGGCGTTGCCGGCGACCTGACGGTACCGAACATCGGTCTCATCGCGATCATCAAGGATGATGTCGGGCCGTGGCTATGGAGTGTCATGAAACACGTCCTGCCCGATCTCGCCGAGGGCAAGCGATTCGCCGACCGCCTGCTCAGTGATGGATTCCGCGACACGGTCCTGGTCAGGCTGCGGCGGGACTTTCCCGATCTCTTCGACTTCGTGGACTTCGGAACGGTTGCGGAAATCGCGGTGCCCACGGCGTGGTACGACGAGATCCACCCGACCGGTGACGGTTTCGCCGCGCTGGCACCGCTGCTGACCGCACGCATCCGCACACATCTGCCGCAAGACAAGCGCACGGCCGTACGCTGAAAGTTGTCGCAGCAGTTGCCGTTTCGTTTCCCTTCTCCCGAGGGGAGAAGGTGCCGAAGGCGGATGAGGGAAGGATGCTTCGGTTTGCCGCAGCAGGAATCGTGCGCGACCTCTCCCTCATCCGGCGCTGCGCGCCACCTTCTCCCGAGGGGAGAAGGGAAGATGCGCCTCTCGTAGAGCTTGCTCCGCTGCTGTTGCTGTTTGCGGTTCCCGCGACGGGTGGAAAGGCAGCCGAGCAAGCTCGGCTCTACGGGGGTGGTCCTCGGCTACTCCACCGTAGCGGTGGCGATGCCTGCGACCTGCACGCTCGCAGCAAGCACTACGGCAACACCTGGAACGGACACAGGTGGGTCCAGATCTCGGCGAAATGTGTGGCCGAATACACATGCCCGCCGCTGAACTGCGTGTACCAGAGCGAGGTGTTTTCGTTCCAGCCGAAGTTGAGGAAGCGCGCGCGGTCGCTGCTCGCCTGCGCGAGCAGCGGATCGGTCGAGCCGATGTGGATGTCGAGCGGAATGTGTCGCGACGCGCCGCCGACCGCGGCATTGCAGGATGCGGTGCTGTTGCAGGTCAGACCGGCGAGCACACCTGCGCTGACCGCGTAGGCCGCGAACGTGTCGATCGTGACCTGGGCGCTGTAGTCGTTGAGGATCAGGTCATGCATGACATGACCGCCCGCCGAGAATCCCCAGCCGATGCGCCGCGAACGGTCGATGTTGTAGGCCGCCTCGACATCGGCGATGACCGCGGCGAACGTGTCGTAGTCGCTCGGCCCCGGCGGTGGCACGATCCAGCTGCCACCGGATCCCGAGGCGACCGGCGCGACGACGATGAACTGCCCGCTGTCGGCAATCGAACTCCAGGTGGTGCGGACCGACTGCGCCGCGGTGGCCGCCGCGGCCGGGCTGCCGGCCTGGCCATGCAGGGCGAACACGAGCGGCAGTGGCCGGTCCGGTGCATAGGCCGGCGGAATGCGCAGGTGGTACGTACGCGTTCCCATGCCGGGCACGATGACATCGCGAGAGAGGCTGCCCGGATAGCTGCCGCCAGTACCCGAAGACGGCAGGCGCGTGATCGCCTGTGCGGGCTGGAAGCCATCGACGAACACCGCATCCGGATGCGCGCAGACCCAGTTCGGCAGTTGCACGGTCGTGGCCGCGTGGCTGATGCCGGTGCCGTTCGCGACCAGCACGATCGCGGCAAGGATTCCTTTCCATCCGAACGGTGGTGCAGGCGCGCGGTGCATGCGCGCGTTACCCCGACGCATGCCGGCGCACGAGGTCGCCGCCGCCATCGATCACGGCCTGTGCGGCGGTCCCGAGCAGGCCTGCATCCGGGTGCAAGACGGCGATCGTCGGCACCCTCACCATGCGCGCGCGATAACGCCCCTTGTCCTCGAAGCGCCGGCGGAACCCCTCCTCGCGCAGCCACGGCAGCAGGTGTGCGGTGATGCCGCCGGTCAGGCAGACGCCGTCCCAGGCGCCGAAGCCGAGTACGAGATCGCCGGATGCGGCGCCGAGCAGTTCGCAGAAGCGTTCGACCGTTCGCAGGCACAGGGCGTCGCTGCGATCGGCGGCGCGACGGGTGATCGCGGCCGGTTCGATCTGCTCGTCGATCGGCTCGCCGCTGATCTCGCCGAGTGCGCGATACAGGTTCAGCAGGCCATTGCCGCTCAGCACCCGCTCGTTGGAAACGCGGCCGAAGCGTGTGGCGAGGTGGCGCAGGATCTCGATCTCCTCGGCGCTGGCGGGTGCGAAACCCAGGTGCCCGCCTTCGGTTTCGAGCACCGCGATGCGCCCGTCACGCACGAGCAGACCGCCGACACCGAGTCCGGTGCCCGGTCCGACGATCGCGAACGTCTGGTCGGCGGCGGCACCGACCCGTGCCATCGGTGGACCACCGATCGCCTCGACGTCGTCGCAGCCTAGCAGCGGCAAGGCCAGGCTCATCGCGGCGAAATCATTGAGCGCGCGCAGCCCGTCCAGCGCCAGATCGCGACGCGTGCGCGAAAGCACGGTGCTCCAGGGATGGTTGGTCAGATGCACTTCGTCGCCGGACACCGGCCCGGCGAACGCGAATACACCCCGCGTCGGTTGGGCACCGGTATCGTCCAGATACTGGCGCGCCGCCTCGCTGAACCCGGCGAAGTCGGCCACCCGGTAGCGCAGGATCGAATCGCCGAGCAACGGCATCGGTGCCAGCGCATCGGCCAGCGCGAAGCGTACGTTGGTGCCGCCGACATCGGCGAGCAAGGTGGTCACGTCATCTGTCTCCCGCCCGCCGCGGTCTGCGCGGGCGACCGCCGCGCGAGTCTATCAAGGCGGATCGGAAAGTACCGCGCCGCGGCTGGCAATGACCGCCTTGTACAGCTTCGCGCTGTCCTTGAGCGTGCGCGTCTGCGTTTCGAAATCGACGTGGATGATGCCGAAGCGCTTGGAATAGCCAAGCGACCATTCGAGATTGTCGAGCAGCGACCAGGCGAAGTAGCCGCGCAGGTCCACCCCGGCCTCGCGCGCCGCATGTGCCGCCCTGAGGTGCTTGCGCAGGTAGTTCACGCGCAACGGATCATGGACGACGCCGTCCTCGGCGACCGGCGGATCGAAGAACGCCGAGCCGTTCTCGGTGATGTAGACCGGAAGATCGCCATAGCGCTGCTTGAGCCAGATGAGCGTGTCGGTCAACCCTTGCGCGTAGACCTCCCAGCCGGTCTCGGTATAGGTCGCGGACTTCTGCCGCACCGGGCTCGCCTTGAGCGGCCACGAGTTCTCGTCATGGCGCACGACATTGCGCGTGTACCAGTTCAGGCCGATGAAATCGATCGGCTGGCGGATCAGGTCCATGTCCGCGTCGGGCCATTCGGGCCAGGCTTCGCCGAAGATCTCGCGCAGCTCCTGCGGATAGGTGCCGAAGAAAGCCGGATCGAGGTACTGGCGATTCATGTAGGCGTCAGCGCGCTGTGTCGCGGCCAGATCCTCGGCGGACTGCGAGGCCGGATACTTCGGTTCGATGTTGACCACGAGGCCGATGCGATGACTGCCCTCCGCGCGATACACCTGCACCGCGCGTCCGTGCGAACGCATGAGGTTGTGCGATGCAATCGGTGCCTCGAAGCGGTTGCGGTGTCCCGGCGCAAGCGCGCCATGCAGATAGCCGCCATCGGTGACCACCCATGGCTCGTTGAGCGTGGACCACATCTTCACGCGGCCATCCAGTGCGCGGTACACGGTGGCCGCGTAGTCGCCGAACCAGTCGGCGATATCGGGATTGAGCCAGCCGCCGCGATCGTCGAGCGCTGCCGGCAGATCCCAGTGAAACAGCGTGGCGGTCGGCTCGATGCCGGCTTCGAGCAGGCCATCCACGAGACGCGAATAGAAATCCAGACCCTTCGCGTTGACCTTGCCCCTGCCTTCGGGGAACACCCGGCTCCACGAGATGCTGAAGCGGTACGCGTTGAGACCGATTTCGCGCATCAGCGCGATGTCGCCCTTCCAGCGCCGGTAGTGGTCGCAGGCGATGTCGCCGGTGTCGCCATCGCGGATCATGCCCGGCGTATGCGCGAAGCGCTGCCAGATGCTCGGCCCGGCGCCATCGGCCAGCGGCGAGCCTTCGATCTGGTAGGCGGCGGTCGCGCAACCCCACAGGAAGCCTTCGGGGAACTCACAGGAAGCGGTCATGGGATTCCGGAAAACAGTGGAATGAAAACGATTACATGGCCATGATAGCAAGCTTCCGGCACGGCGCGGCGGCATTCCGTCACGAACCGCCACAAGGTGTGGAGAAATCCCCAATGGCCAGTCTCGGGCTGCAGGCGATCCGCAAGGTCTACGACAACGGCCAGGTCGCGGTCGCCGGTGCGACGTTCGACATCGCCGACGGCGAATTCCTGGTCCTGGTCGGCCCGTCGGGCTGCGGCAAGTCGACCCTGCTGCGCATGATCGCGGGACTGGAAGCGATCAGTTCGGGCACGCTCACGATCGGCGAGCGCGTGGTCAACGATCTGGCGCCCAAGGACCGCGACATCGCGATGGTGTTCCAGAGCTATGCGCTGTATCCGCACATGACGGTTGCCGAAAACCTCGGCTTCGGCCTCAAGCTGCGCGACACGCCGCGCGCGGAGATCGAGCGGCGCGTCGCCGAGGCGGCAGCGACACTCGAACTCGGCGACCTGCTCGCGCGCAAACCGGCGCAATTGTCGGGCGGCCAGCGTCAGCGCGTCGCGCTCGGCCGTGCACTCGTGCGCAAGCCGAGCGTGTTCCTGCTCGACGAACCGCTCTCCAACCTCGATGCGCGCCTGCGCACGACGATGCGCGTCGAGCTCGCGCGCCTGCATCGCCGGCTCGGCACGACGATGGTCTATGTCACCCACGACCAGATCGAGGCGATGACCCTGGGCCAGCGCATCGTCGTGCTCAATGAGGGTGAGATCCAGCAGATCGATACGCCGATGAATCTGTACGCCCACCCGGTGAACCTGTTCGTCGCGGGTTTCCTCGGCAGTCCGGCCATGAACCTGTTGCGCGGCCGCGTCGTCGTGCGCGATGGCCTGCATCTGGACACCGGCAGTGTCCTGCTGCCGCTCGGCAACAACCCGATCGCGGGCGCGTGGATCGATCGCCAGCTCGTCGCCGGCCTGCGCCCGGAGGATCTCGTGCCCGCCGATGTCGACGCAGCCGGTGCGACCTTGCACGGCGTGCTCGACCTCATCGAGCCGGTCGGCAACGAGATCTTCCTCAACCTGCGCTGCGGCAGCGATACGCTGATCGCGCGCGTGCCGCCACAGGCCTTGCCCGCTGTCGGCGCGCCGCTCACGCTGGGCTTTGATCCACAGCGGCTGCATCTGTTCGATCCGCAGAGCGAGGGCCGGCTCGCGTGAGCCGCCTCAGCGACCTCATGAAATCCTCATGGCATTTCGCATGGCTGATCGTTGCACTTGCACTCGGCAGCGTCGCGCCCGCGAGCAACGCGCAGCGCGCGCCGGTCGATCCCTGGGAAGCCGACATCGCGCGCTTCGAGGCAGCCGATCACGTCGATCCGCCGGCGCCCGGCGCGCTGCTGTTCATCGGCAGCTCCTCGATCCGCCTATGGGACTCGCTGGCCGCGGACTTCCCGAACGAGCGCATCATAAAGCGCGGATTCGGCGGCTCGGAAATCCGCGATGCGACGCGCGTTGCCGCACGCATCGTCGTGCCGTATCGCCCGCGCCTGGTCCTGCTCTATGCCGGCGACAACGATCTCGCCTCCGGACGGACGGCCGCCGAGGTCGTCGCGGATTTCCGCACCTTCGTCGCCCGCGTGCACGCGGACCTTCCCGACACCGGCATCGCCTTCATCGCGATCAAGCCGAGTCCCGCGCGCGCCCACCTGCTCGAGGACTCACGCGCGGCGAATGCCGCGATCGCGGACTGGGCGCGGACCCGACCCGACATCCACTTCATCGACGTTTTCACGCCGACGCTCGATGCGCAGGGCCAGCCGCGCGAGACGCTGTTCGGCCCCGACCGCCTGCACTTGAATCGTGCCGGCTACGCGATCTGGATCGAGCGCATTGCTGCGCTGCTCAAGCAGGCACCCCGCAAACCCGAATAACGCAGCCGTGGAACAACCCGTAGAGCCGAGCTTGCTCGGCTGCCTTTCCATCCTGCGCGGGAACCGCCAAAGGCAAAGACAGCGGAGCAAGCTCTACAGAGAGGCGCATGTTCCCTTCTCCACTCGGGAGAAGGTGGCGCGCAGCGCCGGATGAGGGAGAGGTCGCGCACGATTCCCGCGGCGGCAAGCCGCAGCATCCTTCCCTCATCCGCCTTCGGCACCTTCTCCTGACGCGCGCCGCGATAACTTTCGCCCGAATTGCTTGATAACTGCCTCGATCCAAAATTTCGCAGGATGAAAACTAATGCCGTCCTGCGAAAGTCCTCGGCCTCACCAGCTCCGGATGACCAGCTCGATGCTCTGCTTTGGCGGCCCCGACTTGTTGCCCATCATGTAGCGGATCGGCACCTTGGTCCTACGTAAACCGGCGAACGTCTCGCGCATCTTCGGGTGGTCGTTGACCGTGAGCAGGACCTTCCCTTGCGCCTGCCTCATGCGGTCAGCCAGCTGCTCGTATTGATCGAGCCCGAAGTCGACGCCGTAGCCTTCCGTCTCCCAGTAGGGAGGATCGCAGAAGAAGAACGTGTGCGGTCGGTCGTACCGCTGGAACATCGCCTGCCAGGGCAGCTGCTCGATCGTGACCTGGGCGAGCCGCAGGTGCGCCTCGCTGAGCGCCTCCTCCACCCGCAGCAGGTTCAAGCCAGGCCGGCCCGTGGTCGAGTAGCCGAACGTCTTGCCGTCGACCTTGCCAGCGAACGCGAGGCGCTGGAGGTAGAAGAACCGCGCGCCGCGTTGGATGTCGGTCAAGGTGTCCAGCTCCTGCAGCTGGAGCCAGCGGTACATTTCCCTTGACACGAGCGCCCAGCGGAACTGGCGGACGAACTCGTCGAGGTGGTGAGCCACGCACCGGTACATGCGGATCAGCTCGCCGTGGACGTCGTTGATGACCTCCACGCGGGCAGGTTCCGGGCGAGCGAACAGGAGCGCGGCAGCGCCTGCGAATGGCTCCACATAGCAGGAATGTTCGGGGAACAGCGGCAGCAGCGTCTTGGCCAGGCGGGTCTTTCCGCCCGGCCACGGGATCAGCGGTTTCATTGAACCTCCGGTAGTACGCTCCCCGATGCCGTGACGTCGCGGTGGGGGAGCCTTGCTGGGCCAACGGGCTGTGTCCCGTGGGTTCGGGGCTGGCCAGACGTTCCCGCGCCTGGCCAGTCGCTCCCTCTTTCCTCTAAGCGGGCTCCTCCTCGACGACGAGCTCGGCCAGTTGATTCAGTGACCCGGCGATCGAATCCAGGCTCGGCACGCGTGATGCCACGCCGTAGATCGACTCGTATTGCGCCAGGTCGAGATCCCACGGCGTGAGCACCACGAGTGTCCAGGGGTCTGCTGACAGTTTCGTCTGAAGACGGCCCCAGTCCATGTCGCCCGGCAGGGTTCGGCCGCGCGCCACTGTGATGCGATCGAACATCGGGCGCACCGTCAGCACTCTGTAGGCAGTCCGGCCGGCGCGGATCGTTCGGCCGCCGAGCAGCCGATAGCTTGGGCTCGCATCCACCGTCGCGAATCGCCGACCCGGCCGATGCGGAACGTCGACCGCCGGGCAAACGACGATCTCGCCGAGATCGAGATAGGCACTCGCACTGATCCCGGGCACGCCGTCGACGTCGTTGTAGATGAGGAGCTGCCACGCCAAGATCGGGTCCAGGTCATCGGCGAACGCCCATATGCAGCCGACCGAGCCATCGTCGAATTCCACAGTCCGTCGAGTGAGCGCGTTCCCGCCCAGCTCGTACGTGAAGCCGGCATCGGTCGCGCGCTTGCCCCGGATCTCCACGCGCAGGCCAGCGGGCAACGTCGTGCCCAGCAAAGCAGCCAGGCGCGGCACGAACGCGCGTGACCGCGCCCCCGTGATCGCCACGGTAACAGCGGTGTGCTGCGAGCCAGATGGCCACTGCACGCGCGTACGTTCCGATGGCGACCTGTCCTGCAACGCAGCTTCGGGCGTGACCCAGGTGCCGCTCGTGATCGCCAGCGCCCAGTCGATTGGCAGGTCGTATCCGATCAACATGGTCAACCCCAGGCGTGTGCGGTAGCGGTGCGCGAGAGCGGATCTTCGTCTACGTCGTAGATGTACACGGGCAGTCCCTTGTCGAGGCCGTAGTTGTCATAGATCAGCACGCGGACCTGGTCCGGCCGGAAGTCCGTGTTCAAGGGCAGCGGGATCTCGAAGAACCGACGCTTCTGGTTTGCGTACAGCCCGCCTGCATGGTCGATCCCCGCCTGCACGTCAGGGCGCTTGTCCAAGGCGAAATCCACGGGCGGGGCATAGCGCGCGAAGGCATAGCTGCCGGCGAGCGGACCGTCGTAGGAGCACGTGATGCGGTGACTGGCCTTGAGCAGCTCGCGCTGCGTCAGCGGCACGCCGCCCTCGGCCTCGATGTCGCTGACGAAGTCCGAATCCGTCAGCGGCGAGAAGTTCTCTCGGCCGCGTGCCTGCGTGCTTAGACCAGGTGCCAGATCCGGTCGCACGCGCAGCTCACCGCGCATATGCTTGCGCGTGATCGTGCCAGCGTACTTCTCGGGGTCGACCAGATCAGGTGCGCGCAGGCGTGCGATGCGCACCACGCCATCGCGGTCACGCCACAGCGACGCACAATAGGCGTCGAGCACCTTCGGCAGCGCGGCCTCGCACGAGATCGCATCGCGCGTGTAGAAATTGATGCCCGCGTAGCCTGTCTCGGCGTCGATCGCAGCGGCATCGGCCGCCGACCAGGTCTCCTCCGGCCAGCCAGCGCGCTCGAAGACCAGGCGCAGGAACGGCTCCAGCTTGATCGGCACGAGTGCCTCATCGTCGATCGGATCGGTGTTGATCTCGTTGATCACGACCGCCTTTACCCGCCCGATATCGACCCCCGCCTGAGTGCCCACCAGCGCGATGAATAGTGCGGTGTCATACGTCGGCGAGATCACGGCCACGAACTGCCCGAGCGAGGCCATCGACCAGAAGCCTTGCGGTCGTGTTGGCCACGGCGTCGTGCCATTGGGCGAGCCTGTGAGCAGGATCGACGGGCGTTGCCCAAACGTCGGCAGACCACCGCTGAGAAAGTCGATCTGCAGGCGGATGCGATAGGTCTTTCCGGCGAGCATGGTGAACGTGGTGTGGCGCGCATACGCCGTGATCGGCTCGATGCCGGGCGTGCTGTTGGTCAGGACAAGCCGCCCTGCAGAGACGGCCGCGTTGGTCAGTGTCCAGTTCGTGCCCGAGGTAAACAGGCCATCGTCGTCCAGCAGATCCTCAGGCCCGCCAGGGATGTCGCCACCGATCGTTGAGAAATCGACGGTCACTCGCCCCTGCGCCTGCTCGTTGAGCACCAGGTTGCCGTGCGCATCGAGCGTGTAGTCGGGCGGATCGGCCGAATGATCCAGCGGATCGCCCTTGTCGCGCACGGCGCCCAGGCCGAGCACCGGGCCATCGTTGAGCGCATACGTGATCGGGTCGGTGCTCACCATCGGCGCTTCGACCGAGCGCGGCGCCCCGGCTGCGAACGGCCACAGCTGGTCGCGGCTGGACTCGTGCGCGTCGGGGGGGAACGTGCGGTTTTGCAACGCGACGGACAGCTCGCGAATCGCGTCGGAGAAGCGCAGCGACGCCATCACATCGTTGTCGCCAGAGGCGGTATCCAGCGACATCACGCCGAGCTGCGTCGCCTGCGCAAACGTCCCGCCATCGGGCACGTCGAGGATGCGCACGAGCGCGCCACGCGAATCGCCCATGATGAACGGGTCCAGATCGCGCTCCTTGTTGCCCACGCGCAGATCGCCGCTGGCTGCCTGCACGCTGCTCGTGCGAGATCCCCACATCCAGAAGTGCGTGCGCCGACGCAATGACAGGCGGCTTCCTGCAGCGATCGACCCGCGATAGACGACATTCGGCGGATCATCGGTCGGCGCCGTGATGAACCCTCGCGTCGCCAGCCGCGCGATGCCCAGGCTCTCGCGCTCGGCGACCCATCCCGGCATGCCTGGCCGTGTCGACGCGAGCCGGCGCTGGCCGGCGTTGAGCATGCAGCGCAGGTCATATCCCGCGCTCCCGGAGACGGTGGCGGCAAGGTGCCACGGGCCATCATGGGGCAGGCTCACGGTCGTGAGCGGGACGTCACCGAGGTAGAACGAGGCGAGCAGCGCATCGACATCGCACAGGACGCCGATCCACACACTCTTGGCGCCCACATCCACCGACGCGACACTGGCTCCGTCGACGTGGATCTGGCCTTCTCCCACGCGGTAGCCGATGCCGTACTCGTCACCGCCCACGTACGTCGCCAGGCTGGCATCGGGCGTCACCAGGCCCACGCTCACCGCGTCGTCGATCGGCGCTTCGCCCCACAGGTAGAACTCGGCGTATCCCACGCCCGCGATCTTCCCGCCGAGCGCACGCGCGGTGCGATCCGTCGTCTTCGACGACTCGTACGTGAGCACCGTGCCGCTGCGCTCCAGCACGAGTCCCGCGCCGAGCGCGGCGGGATCAAACTGGGCATAGAGCCGGCTCACGCACGCACCGCGCGGCGAATCTGCGCTTTCAGCTGCAGGATGGTAATGACTTCGGCGCGATGCTCACGCCGCCAGCGCGCGCTGGCCAACGCGCAGCAATGGGACGCGCACTCCGGGCGCAGGTGCGGCGCGAGCACGCATCCTGCCGGGCCCATGAAGCGCAGCGTTGGGTGCTCGCCGGCCGGCGGCGGCTCGACGTGCGTCGCGCGCATGTGTCGCTCCGCGCGAGCGCAGAATTCCGGCGTGCAGCACGAGCGTGTTGCGCACTGCCCGCACGCGGCGTTCGTGACCGCGGCGATCTGCGCGTAGAGATCGACCCGCGTCATATCTCTTCCGGGAAGGTTTCGCCGGCCTGAAACCGGATGCGGTAGAGGAACTGGCCGAGTTCATCTGGGTCCGCGCCGAGGATCTCGATCGCAGGCCCGACGAACTGCGGGATGTTGCCCATGCCGGCCAACGGCTCGGGCCCAATCGTCCCTCCGTTCTTCAAGTAGACGCTCTGCCCTGAGACGATATCTTCGTTCGAGCTGCGCACGACCGGCGTGCCAACGAAATACACAGTGACCGGATCGGACTCGGCGGCGCCTTTGATCACGAACGCGTTGGCACCATACCCGGATTTCGGTGCGACCCACACCGCGCCGTCGATCACGGTGACCAGTGTCCTGTCTTGTAGCGTTTCGCCGGCGAGCATGGTTTCGCCGGGCGGGGGTTCGGGCGCGAACACGATACGCAGGACGCCGGTGCCGGCAAAGGTCTTGACCACCGTCCCCACGACTTGCGGGATGCCCACGATCGGCGGTGCGGCGACAACCCTGCCTTCGGTGCCCAGCCACAGCTTGGTGCCGATGGGGAAATCCGTCTCCGATCCTTCGATGGTCACTGCGGAAAGGCCAACAGACTGCATCCATGCCAGTTCTCCGCTGACTTCTCCGGTCGCCACGAAACCGGTGGCGTGCCGCGCCAGCGCCGCATCGGCGAGGTACATCGAGGCGTTGCTCGCGTGAATGAGCCGCTGATTCGGGATGTCCTCGGCGCACGTAAGGCGTTCGCCCAATCCCATCAACCGCAAGTTCATCTGCATGACCTGCGTCGGCTGCACGCGCCGGTCGACGCGTGAGGGGCCTGACTGCGCGACGACGTAGAAGTTTTCATCGCCCTGCATCGTGCTGAGCAACGTCATGTCATCAACTTCTTTGTCGGCCACGGCTACGCCCTCGTTAGGAAGCCGGATTCGCCGGCAAGAATGATGCGATCGCCCGTCGCCGTGAGCACGTAGCCCGCGGGTGCCGGAACGACGTCGATCAGCTGTGAGAATTCGGCGGTGTCACCGAGCGCATCGGTGACCCGAATGACGACGAGCTGGCCGTTGCCATCGCCGTACGCCTCGCCGGTGACATCGATGTCGGCGGGCGGATCGAGCGTGGTGAGAATCCAGCCGGGCCCGAACACGCGCGCGACGGATGCGTAGGGCGGATAGCCACCCGTGATCGTGAGCACCGCGGAGTACTCTTCACCGATCACTGCATTGGGCAACGTGCCAGAAATCACCATCGGCTCGGCCAGGATGCGGAACGTGAACCACTTGCGCGCATAGCGCCCGTGGCCGTCGCGCGCCTCGATCTGCACGGAGTACTCGCCGATGTTTTCGGCCTCGGCGCCGCTGACGATGCCCGTCTCCGCACCGATGCTCCAGTCGTCTGGCAGCGCGCCATCGGCGACGCGCCAGTAGACCGGCAGGTAGGCACTGAGTGCGCGCAGCTGCGCGCTGTAGGCAGCGCCGAGCGGCGCGTGCGGCAGCGTGCCGTAGATCTCGATACCGTCGATAATCTGCACGAGGATCGGCATCAGCGCACCCTGTACCGGTCTGAGCCCGCGTGCGTGCCGCTGGACTCGGCGTATCGGCGCATGCGCTCGGTCTCGTCGGCCGCAACCATGCCCGCGCTGGCGCTGCGCTCGGTGTTTTCCGCCACTGCCGGCAGGTAGCGCTCCAGCGTTTCGTGCACCTGCGCCATGCGTTCTTCGAGCGCCGCGAAGCGTTCCGCGCTCGCGCCACCCTCTCCGGTCACGCGGATGCCGTAGCGTTCCAGGATCGCCGCGGACTGCCCGTCGATAATCTTCTCGCCCTCGTGGATGTTGGCCAGCATGTCGCGCGGCACGTAAGCGGTGCCCACGGCATAGCCCGGCACGCTCTCGCTGCCGCCGAGCTTGGCCGAGATCTCGCGCAGCACGTCCAGCTGCTGGACCGCCAGGCCCTGGATCTCGCTGAGCACGTCCAGTTGCGAGAGCGCGGGCGCGTTGACCACGCCCTCCAGGTACGGCGCGAGCAGGTTGCGGATCTCCGGGCCCATCGCGTTGATGGCATCTTCGAGCGCCGTGATCGCGGCATTCGCGCCGTCGGCATCGCGCGCGGACGTGATCGCGTCGAGCAGCGGCGCGAGCGCCTCGCGCTGGGCGGCGGGCATGCCGGCGATTTCGTTGGCCAGCGCGCCGTAGAACGCGCTGGTCGCATCCGTGATCGAGCCGAGATCGATGCCCAGGGAATCGGCCAGGTCGCGCAGCTCGGCGTTGAGGCCGGACGCGAGGTCTGCCAGCGCCTGTGCGGTCCCGGCATTGAGCGCGCTCAGATCGATGCCCACGCGACCGGCGAGCTCGGCCACGCCCTCGGTGAGCCCGCCCAGGTTGAGCCCGAGCGCCCCGATGAGATCGCCGAAACCCACGCCCAGGGTCGTGGCCATGTTGCCGAGCGCGAGCACGCTGTCGGCATTGAGCGCATCGAGCGTGACGCCGAGGTCGGTCGCGAGATCACGCAGCGTGAAATCGCTTTGCGCGGCAATCAACTCAAGGACGGACTGCCGCCCGATGATCGCCATGTCGCTGAGGTTCTGCGCGAGCTGCTGCGCAAGGCCCGCGCGCTGCGCGGCCTCCTGCTCGGCCAGGGCGGCATCGCGCGCGGCGTAGAGCGCGCGCAGCTCGGCCGAGGGCACCAGTTCCGTCGTGGATGGACCGCCATCATCGCGTTCGGCGGGACGATTGGCCTGCACCCAGTCGTACTGCTGACGGTAGTCGTTGCCGCTGGCGAACAGCCGGCGCGCGATCGTGAGCACATCGGTATCGCTCACGGTGCCGGCGAGATAACCCTGCCTGGCGATCTCCAGCTTCTCGCGATCCGAGAGCGGCGACAGATCGCTGATCGCGAGCTGCGTGGCGTCGGCGAAGCGGTCCACGGCCGCGGCGAACGTGTTCGCGAAGTCGGCGAGTCCGCCGCCCTCGCTCTCGATCTGCGAGATCCGCGCATTGATCGCATCGAGCGAAGCGGGCACCCCGCCGTACAGCATCGAAACGATGTCCTGCGTCTGCGCCTGCAGGTAGCGCATGGCCGCTTCGATCTGCCGTGCCGTCCATTGGTGGATCGCAGCGATCTGCCGATTGCTCGCGCTCACGCGGCCTTGTGCCTGCGCGATGGCGTTGGCCGCCTGCAGCGCGGCATCACGCTGCGCGTGGATCTGCGCCAATTCACCGCCGAACGCGCTCATCGCAGGCCCGGCCAGACCGATGCTTTCCAGCCGTTCCTGCGCTGCCGATACCTGTTGATCGAGTAGCGTGTAGTACTCGCTTGCGACATCGGCCAAGCGGAGCAGCGTGGCAATCTGCTCGCGACCGGATTCCGTGGTCGCGTCGAGAGATTGCATCAGGTCCCACATCGCATCGCGCGTGGCCGGCACTGCGAGGTTGGCTTGTCCGAATGCCGACGCGAGCGCCTGCGCTGCGACCTCGAAACGATGTGCGTCGCTGGCGAAATGACTCACGAAACTGCTCATTCCGCTGATCAGGCCCTCGATCCCGCCGGTCAGCGCGATCAAGCCTTCGCTGGCCTGCGCGAACCGCTCCGGGTCCGTTTCGTCCAACGCGAACCCGAGAAGCCGCATGGCCTCCTGCGTCACCTGCACGCCGGTCGCGACACGAATGAGGGTCTCCCCGAGGCCCTCGCCGAGCTGCTGGAATTGCTCGATGAACGGAACCACTGCAACAGCCATCCCGTCAAAGAGCGATCCGAGGACCGCCTGCAACTCAGCTTGCTTTTCTTCCGCGGAGAGGTCTTTCAGGCTAATGCGGATCTCGGCGACCCGGAAACGGTCGAGCGCGGCCTGTATTTCATCGGGCAGCAGCCCGAGCGCCAATGCGCCCTCGCGCACGGTGTCGACGATCGATCCGATGATCAGCTGGAACTGGCGCCCGAACTGGTCGGAGACATCCACGACGCCCTCGCGCGTGCTTGTCGATCCAAAGGCCCAACTCCTCGATTGCACTTCCTGGTAGGCACCAACTGAAATGTTCTCGAGCAGATCGCTCAGTAGCCCGCCAAAAATGATGATGCCCTCATCCGTGATTTTCGACTTGCCCTTGAAGAAGCCAAGAGGGTCCATGCGGGCCGCGTGCCCGGCCATGAAGCCCTGCCCCACGGTCGACAAGTTCATGCCGCTGAAATCGGCATCGCCTGCACCACGCGCCAGCATGTTCGCCGCCGAGCCGAGACCCGCCTGCAAGGCAATCAAGGCGCGCAGAATGCCGCGATTGAGTGCCACGAGTTCGCTTGTGGCGTCGGCCGTGATCTGAGCCGCGTTCAGGATGCTTTCGGATTTCGCCTCACTGTCGCCCAACACCGTTCCCGTACCCTGCGCGGCCTGACGCTGGCCTGCTGTGTCAGCGAAACCGGCGCCGGCGAAGTTGCTGATACTCGCGCCCAGCTGCGCGGCCAACGGGATGACCGTGGCAGCCATCGCCGCCATACGCCCGAATGCCGTATAGGGATCGCCCTGGCCTTGGTTGAGGATCGCAAGGATGCCCTGTCCCAGCGCCAGCACCGATTGCGCAACTTCGAGCGCCGCGTAGTGCCGAGTTCCCTCCTGGGCGGAGTCTTTCATGGCGCCGACGATCGCTTGGCCGAGCTCCAGGAACGCGCCGATGTTGGCGCGCACACTCTTGGTCCTGAGCTTGTCGATCGCCGCCTGGAGTTCTTCGACGGGCCGCGTGCTGAATCCGGACTTGATCGCGTCTTCGAGAACCTTGATCTGCTCCGTGATGCTGTCGAAGGCGCTGGTTTCGCCGACTCGAGAGAGGATGCTCTCGACGTCGGCGATCGATTTTTCCGCCTTCGTGGCGTAGTCGAACAATTCGCCGGCGGCCGCCGCCGCGCCGGCTTGAACGGTGGCGAGCGAGCTCTTCATCGCGATGCCCGCGACGACATTCGCCTTGTATTGCGTGGTCACGGAAGCAACGGCCTCGGCGACCGCGCGCTGCCGCTGGGTCATACCGACCAGTAAGCGGTCATCGGCCACCTGTTTCCGATACGCTGCGAGCACGTCTGCCTGCTCGGCGATCTGTGCCGTGGTCTTCTCAAACACCGCACCGGCGCCGTCGACTTCGCCGCGCAGGTACGCCTGCGTCTGGCCCGCGTCGATCCCGGCCTTCGTCCATTCGGCGACCTGCACGTGCGCCGCGGTCACGCGTTGCTTGTAGGCTTCTGTGGCGGCGTCGAGCGGCGACAGTGCCGCCTGCTGTTGCGACAGCGCATGGACGACATCGAATTGGGCTTTCGCCAGCGCCTCGGCGGCACGCTTGGCCTCTTCCTTGGATTTCTTCGACGCCTCCTGTGAAGTGCGCGCACCTTCGTACGCCGCGCGCGCAGCCACAACCGCGTCGATCTCCTTCTGCACCGAGGCCGGAATCTTGTCAGTCTGCTGGAGCCCGAGCTCCTGCCGCGCTTGGTACTCTGCGGCGGCGCGTACCCCACTTGTCAGTTCCACGTGCTGCACGCGCAAGCGCGCGGCCTGATCGCCAAGCGATTTGTTGAGCTTCTCGATCTTGTCCGCGCTCGGTCCCGCGACCTCGCTGAACAGCGACATGAGATCCACGACACCACGCAGACCGTCGCGCAGCAGGCCGAATCCATCGGCCAGGCTGCGCACATTGCCCAGGCGATCGATCGCGATGGCGACGCGTTCCGTTGCCGGACCGAGGTGACTCTGGATTGCCGTACCCAGCACCGTAGTCTGCTCGCTGGACAAGCCCAGCGCCGTGCCGAGTTGTGCGAGTTCCGCGCGCAGTTGCTCGGCTGCTGGAATCAGGCTGAGCAGTTGGATGCCGGCGCCCTCGCGCGATGACTGTTGCGCCTGCGCAATGCGGTACTCGATCGCGATCAACGCCTCACGCTTGGCGTTGTATTCGTCTTGCTGCGTGGCGATCGTGCCGAGTTGAGTACTCCACTCCTGCAGCGCGTTGCGCAGCGTTGCCGGCGCGGTGCCCGATGCCGCGTCCTCGAGCGCGCTGGTCAGCTCACGCGCGCGCGCGGCACCCTCCTTGAGCTGATCGATGCCGGCCGCGAACTCGCGCTGCCGTTCGGCCTCGGCCTGGCGCCAGGCGAACACGGCCGCCGCGACGCCGCCGAGCACCACGAGGATCGCGCCGATCGGCCCACCCGCCAGTGCGAGCATGCTCGATCCGAGCGTGCGTGACGCCACACTGGCGATGCCCATCTCCGCCGCCAGGGCGCGCGCCACGAGTTGGTTGCGCACCATCGCGGCCGCGCTGGCGGCCATTGTCGACACCCAACGCGCGCCGAACACGACCAGCACCGCGCCGCCGATCTCGACCAGCGTCGAGAAGTGTTCGCCCAGAAACTCGATGCCGGCAGCGAGACCGGCGGTGACGCCCATGCCTTTGTTCGCCTCGCCGACCCACACCTTGAACGCGTTGGTCCACACAGTGATCGCGTCGCCGACCGTCGTCGGCATGCTGTCGGCTTCCTCGCGCAGCTTGCCGAGCTGCGAAGTCAGTGCGGGCAGCACGCGCGCGGTCGTGAGCTCGCCCGCCTCGGCCATTGCGCGCAGCTGCTGTCGGGTCACGCCCAACCCATCGGCGAGCGCAGTGGCCAGGCGCGGCGCACCGGCGAGCATCGTGTTGAATGCGTCGCCGCGCAGCGTCCCGGTTTCCATCGCCTTGCCGACCTGGTCGATCACGCTCGCGCCGGTCTGCGCGTTGGTCGCGCTGACCACGAGCGAGAGCGACACGGCTTCGGTCATGGCGAGCGTATCGCGCGCAACGAATCCGACCTCGCGCATCGCGCCGGCCGAGCGCAGGTACACCTCCGAGGTTTCGTCGATCGCGCGGAACGAGCGCCGCGAGATGTCGATCAGGCGCTCCTGCACCATCGCCTGTTCGGCGCCGTCGACCGTGGCCAGCTTGATGCGCGAAGAGATCTGCCCCCAGGCATCGGCGACGTTGATGATCTCCTTCGCCAGTCCAGCACCCATCTGGATGCCGAAAAACCCGATCGCGAGGTTGCGCGCGTCACGCAGCTGATCGCTGATCGATTTCACGCCCGCGCGCGTGCGGCCCATCGCGCCGGTCGCCTTGTCGGCCGCGGTCTCCGCGCCGGTGCCGAAACGCTGGATCTCGCCGTTGGCCAGGCGCATCTCGCCGACCAGGCCCTTGCCGTCGGCGCTCAGCTTGATTCGCAGCTCATGCTCGGCCATGCTGTCCCTCGATGACCGTGCCCCTTGCCCTTGCGTTCCTCGTGCTCTCGCTGGCCTTGGTCAGCATGCAGCCGCTCGCCTGGATCGCCTGGGCCATCTGCGGCGTCGCGCTCCTCGTCTCGATGGCCCGCTCGCTGCTGCGCCTCACCGCGTCTTGACTCCTACTTCTTGATCCGGTCCAGCAGCTTCGGCTTGGCTGCATCGCTCATCAGTCGCACCCCCGCGAATACGCTTGGCCACTCCGCGCGCGGCACGCGCATCAGCACGCACGCCGCGGCGATCTCCTGCGCATCGATCCCCACGGGGATCTCGCCACCCATGCCGGCGCGCGCCCATCGGCACGACAGGAACACGCCAGCGGTTACCCAGTTCTCCCTCCAGATCCAGCGCGGTTCCATGAGCTGCTCGGCTTCCTGCCGCTCGATCGCGAGTGCCTCTTCGCTCCATCCCTGGTCGCGCAGGTCCTGGATCGCTTGCTCGACGTCGGCGCCGGGGCATCCCTGTCCCCACCACGCGGCCGCGTCCGTCAGTTTTTTCGGTAACCCTCAACGCCGATCGATTTGAGGAACGCGCGCACGATCGAGGGCTGCACCGGAAAGATCGCGAGCAGCTTCGCGCGGTTGACTTCGTTGACCTCGACTTCCGTCCCGTCGGCGTTCTGGACCTTGCGCCAGCCGCGGAACACTTTGTCGAGCACTTCGGAGTCTTTGAGCGGCGCCTCGCCGTCCTCGCGCGTTCGTACGAGCTCGCCGAGCTCGTCCTGCGGCAGGCGGTTGAACTGGCCGTCGAACGTGAACTTCTTCTTGCGGCCGGTCTCGTCGTCGGTGAGCTCGACTTCGACGGGGTACCAGTAGGTGGGCTTTTGATCGATGACAAACACGGGGGGGTGTCCTATGTGGGGAGCGGGCTCCCTGGGGGGCACGGGACAACCGGTGGTGCGGTGAAACCGATCAGGTGAACTCGAGCTCCATCTCGTCGTCGTTGACGTCGCGCACGAAGCTCGTGTTGGCGGTCACCATCGCGCGGCCGCGATCGTCGCCGTACTTGGGCTGCAGCAGCTGCACGCGAGGTGCGGCGAGCTTGATGATGTTGCCGGCGACCACGCCATGCGTGAACAACAGGTTTCCTACCGTGTCGGCCTTTGCTGCCGTGAAATAGTTTTTCGTACTGAGCACTGGGGCCAGCAGGTTGATCGTGCCCGCCGGCATGCGGTCGGTGATTTCCACGGCCTCTTCGCCCGGGTTGTCGAAGTGCTCCACCTGGTTGGCGTGGTCGTACGTGAAGCCGATGAACACCGAGGCCAACGCGTGCAGCGTCACGGTCGGCGTGTGCTCGTACGTGATCGGCTTGGGCGCGAGGAAGCCGGTGAAATCCGGCACGAGGTCGGTCGCCGTGGCCGGGTTGACCCACAGGCCCGTGAACACGAAATGGAAATAGGGGATGCCCTGGCTGTCGCCCTTGATCGACCAGGTGCCGCGCGCGCCGCGCAGCGCGTGGCGCTGCCCATCGAGCTGGAAGTACATCGTCAGCGAGTCCGTGCCGTTGCTGGCCGGCGCATAGGTCACGCTCACGCCGGTGTCGATGGTCTCCGCCATCTGGCAGGCCTTGAACAGGCGACCGTACGCGGGCGCTGTTCCGGCAGCCCCGCTGCCAGCCATCTCGACATCGAACTCGACTTTGACATGCACGCCGACGTGGATCTCGCCGTCGTTGCCGAAGCCCTGACCGTCGAGGTCACGTTTGACGGTGCTCCCTTCGAGTGGCGAGATCGTCGCGGCGTGGGTGCGGATCGCATCGTTACCGTCCAGCGCTTCGGCTGTCCCGTAGACCGCTTCCAGCGCGGCGAAGATCGTGGTTTTGCGCGTCTTGAGAGACATGGGATTTCCTCAGGTGGTCGTGTCGTTGAGAGCGATTACTTCTTGCCGCGCGCGCAGCGCTCGCCAGTCGTCGCATTGGCAGCGGGTGTGGCAGCGGGCGCAGGCGCACGCGCTTCGGCGGGTGGCGTGGATTTCGGCGGGGCCGGCCGCGTGCACGGGATGTGCCGCACGAGCTTGTCGTTCTCGTACACGAAGGTGCCGCCGTCGCTGCGATTCGGGTTTTTCATGGGAGTCGGTCCAGGTAGCGGGTGGTGGTGAGTCGAAGTCGCGCGACGTGGCAGAGCACGCCGGCAAACATCGCGGGGCCAGCATCATCGAGCTGGAGGCAGGATTCACCGGCGGGGTTGCCCGGCTCGGTGCATTGGTCAACGACATCGCCGAGCGTCTCGTCGGCCGCGAACGCATCGCGCAGCGCGTCGATGCCGGCATCGAACGCGAGCTCGCTTTCCTGCGCGTCATCGAGCGCGACCAGGTAGACGATGCGCCAGGCCGTCATCTCGACCGTTCGGCCCTGGATGTTGCCGACCTCGCTCACGCTCACGCGGCGCACGTGGCAGCCGCGCAGCGCGGTGGCTGGCGCGGCCAGGTAGAACGACTTGAGCTGCGCCACGTTGGTCGCATAGCGCTCATACGCCTGCACCACGCCCGCTGCCGGTACGGACGCCAGCACGGCAACGATCGCAGCACGAATCGCAGCAGCGCTCATGTGCGCACCTCGTTGAGTCGCGCGAAGATCCGGATCACGGCCTCATCGAACTTGCGCACGATGGCCGCGGTGCGCTGTTCCAGCGTGCGCTGCCAGACGGGGTTGGGCTTCGTGCCCACCTTGCGGATCTTGTGCGCAATGGCGAACGCGACGCCGGTAGCTTCCTTGCCGCGCACGCCGAGCTTGGCCTCGACCCAGTCGATCAATGCCTGGATGCCGATCATGCCCACGGCATGGGGCCGCGTGCCGGTTTCGACGTAGACGGCGTAGGGGCGATCGGTGCTGACCAGGCCGAGCACCTGGTCGCCGAGGATCTGTTCCTCACGTGCGATCGAACCGCGCAGTCCAGCCGCGCCGCCGGCACCGGCCGGCAGCTGCTGCATGAGCTCGCCCTGCAGGAGAAGGTCCACGTCGGTCATCGTCGTGAGCAGTTCCTCGCGCGTGATGTCGGGTGCGCGCGTGAACAGCTCGGCGAGCTGCGTGAACTGGGTGGCGTCGATCGCGAATCTCATCGCGGCCACTGCGTGGGCGGATGGAACAGGGGCCGGCCGCCCAGCGCATCACGGCGCGGCAGGGCCACGTCCACGGATGCGGGCTTCGTGCGCTCGCTCACGTTGCCGATGAGCGAGGTGTACTCGGCGCGCAGGTCGCGCGCGCGATTGCGATAGCGTTCGGTCTTGCCCATGTGGTCGGCCGAGTCGGCGCCGATCGTCGGCGCGCCCTCGGTCGCGTAGTCGGCAGACAGCTGCCCGCACAGATCCGCCGCAGCCAGCGCGCACAGCGCGCGGCGATGGCGGTTCGGGATGGTGTTCGTGGTGACATCCACCACATGCGCGCCCGTGTAGGTCAGGCGCACGTCCTCGCCGCTGGTGGGCGAGAACACGAAGATGAGGGAGGGGCCGGTCGGCGTGCGCGTGACGTGGATCGCCGTCGGCAGGATCTCGTTCGGCGGCACGCTGCCCAGCGGATACTCGATGCCGTGGATCTCGCTTTGCCCGTCGATCCAGTGCAACGGCAGCGGCAGTACTTGCCCGCCGGCACTGGCGACATCCTCCACGATCACGCGCGGCGCGTCGGCGCTGTAGCGCTGGAGCGCATCGGCAATCGCGGTATCGCGTTGCACAGACGTGATGACCTGGTCCTTGTCACGGACCAGGTCATCGACTGTCGCTTGGATCTCAGCCAGGCTCACGGAGTGCTAGGCGACGATCGCGCCGTAGAACCCGCGGAAGTCACGCACCGCGCCGCTGTAGATGTGCCGGATCTTGTACTTGATCTGGTCGTTGGAGAACAGCGAACCCTGCGTCGGGTTGTCCTGCACGAACAGCGCCGGTTCCTCGCCACCGAAGAAGCCGAGTTCCAGCAGCGGGACTTGCGCGTTGTCCGCCGTCGCGAACCAGTTGTTCGTGTCGGTCCAGTAGTCGACCACGTGCACGGTCGGCTTGCGGCTCTGCACGAACGTCTCGTCGTTGTTCGTGTCGCGCACGAACAGATCGAACGCGGTTTCCTCGAGCTCGGCAGGAATGGCGAGGTGGCGCAGCGTGATGCCCAGGCGCTTGGCACTGTCTTTCTCGGCCTGTTTCTTCATCGCCAGGCGTGCCGCGGCGAAGCTCGCCTCGGAGAGTGCGGCCGTGCCGAGGTTCGCGTGCGTGGCATGGAAGAGCGCGACAGTGTCGTAGATCGTCGGGTTGGTCGCGAGGAAGTTGTAGACGAACTCGTAGAGCGTGCGTCCTGCCGCCACGGCGAGGCTCATCGGGATACGCCGAAGCGCGCCGACATCGTCGTTGGCGATGGCTTCGAGCGAAATCGTCTCGGTGCCGCCGCGCTTGGTCACCGAATAGGTGGCTTTCTCATCGGTCGGCGTGGTCAGCGCGTCGTACGGTCCGTTCTGCGCGACTGCCGGCAGATTGCCGTAGCCACCCATGCGCGTGCGTTCCTGGCTGCGGAAGTCCGTGACCGGAACGACATCGCACAACCAGCGCCAGTCCTGGTACGCCTCCAGCGCGCCGTAGTCGCGGATGAGCGCACGCGTGATCGAGTCGCCCAGGATGTTGCTGAACGTGGTCGAGCTGACCGCTTCGCGGAACTCGGTACCGCCCGCTTCGCGCAGCCGCTGCTTGTCGCACTCGGCGAACAGGCCAGTGACGCGCCGATCGCCGGTGACTTCGATGTAGGCTTCCCGGAAGCTCGTGGCCTTCTTCGTCGGATCGAAGAAGTCGTCGAACATCGCCTTGACCTTGTCCGCGCGATCCTCGCCCGGCTCGATCACGCCCAGGCCGCCGATTTGCGGCGAGCCTTCGCGCAGCTTGGCCAGGAACTCACGCTCGCCCTTGATCGCAGCGTCGACGTCGGCGGCCTCGAACGAGGCGGCTTCGGCGAACCGCTGCACGAGCCGATCCTGCACGATAGCCGGCAGGTTGCTCGCGGCAATCGCGACGCGTGCGGTGGCGCGCGCCTCGACCATGCGGATGCGCGACTCCACGTCGGCGACCGTAACCGCGGCGGGTGCCGGGGAATTCGGAGGTGCGCCAACCGCTTCGCGGTAGGCCGTGAGTAGATCATCGTCCGGCGCCTCAGCGAGTTCGGCAGCACGGGGTGCGGAAATCACGGCGAGCGCCGCAAGCATCGCTTGACGCAGTTTCATGTTGGGCTCCTGGGCCTGTACGGATTCGACAAAACGGATAACTTGCCCGCCCGCGCCGGGCTCGATGATCAGGTCCACGCTGCTCACTTTCGTGAGCTTCGTGGCCTCGCGGAACTTGCCTTTCTTCTTGGCGTTGCCCTCAGCGTCGATCGACAGACCGAACAGGTCGGTCATGCCGCGCGTGACGGCTTCGCGCAGCTGCGCGGACACGCTGCTGGACTCCAGCACATCGAGGACGGCGTGGATCTCACCGCCTGCAGCTTCGACGAAGCGCGGCTCTGTGAGTTTTCCGACCAGCGCGCGGAAGTCTTTGGCGGTCGCGTCGCCTCTCACGTGGGCGTCATCGGATTTCACGAACACGCGCACGCCGTCAAACAACTTGACGGCCTCGCGAAGCACCGCGGCGGGGTAATCCACGCCGTTGATCGATGTGCCGGCGCGAATCACGCGCACGAGATAGCGCGGTGGCGCAGAAGCATCGGCGGCGAGCGCTTCAATGAAAACGCTCGCCGCCTCCGCCACCCGTGCCCCCACAGGTTCGTTGACCGGCTGATAGTCGAGCAGCACTTCGCTCGGGCTGCCCAGCGCGATCGTGTTTTGATCGGTGACCGTGTACGGATAGGCGATGTAGCGCCCGTCGACCGTAATCACGACGCGGTCGGCGAAGACCGAGTCGACTTCCACGTAGTGGTTGGGTCGCGCATCGCGGACCGCGCGGCGCACCAGATCGAAAATCTGGCTCAGTTCGGTCGAGGCGGCCTCGCGCAGCGCGACGCTGCGATAGTCCACCGACACCTGCGTGGCGGTGCCAATCGTGACGGTGTTGTCATCGCCAAGCGTGTACGGGAACTCGTAGAGATGGCCATCGCGCTGCACGATCACGCGATCGGCGAAGATCGCGTGAAGACACACCCAGTCATTGGCGCCCAGGCCGTAGTGGCGGCGCATCGCCGCCTGCAGGAGGTTGGTGATTTCACCAAACTCCGAGGCGGCCTCGCGCAAGGCGATCACACCGACGATGCCTTTGGCCGGCCGGCGGATCATCAACCGATTTCCTTCCAGGTGTTCTTGTCGTCCATGAGCACACGCACGCGCTGCCCGTCGGGCGTCTTGCCCTGGGCGAGCACGTGCACGGTGCCGACGGGAACGTAGCCGTCGGTCTTGGCCTTGGCCTTGGTCTTGGCCGCCGGCGGATCGCCGACAGGCGGATCAACCACGGGCGGATCGGCCGGTGGCGTCGGCGGCGTCACCGGCTCGCCCCCTGCAGGCGCGCCTGCAGGGGGTGCCGTCTCGCTCGTCGGCGGGGGGTTATTCTTGGTCACGGCCGTAGCCGGCCTGGCCTTGGGGGCCTTGGCCTTGGGAGCAGCAGGTTTCTTGGACATCTCGCCTCCGTAGCCGTGGGACGGCACGACGGAGACGGATGATCTAGATCACTGGCCCTGGATACTTTTAGCGCGTGCTACTGGAGGCCACGATCGCGCGCGTGGTGCGTCATCCTCGCAACAGCCCAAGACGCAAGCGCGCATTCGCTGCCTTGGCGAGATCCACAAGATCAGCAAACTTCTTGCACAGATAGGCAGATACAATTCCCGACAACAACGCGATGACGGACCACACGCCCGCCGCTCGCTTCGCTGCGTCCTGGAAATCCTTCGGCAGCACACCTGCATATCGCGTATCGGTGGCGACCCATATCCAATACCCGCACGCGATGATTCCCGCTGCGAGGAACAGCATCGCAAGTACGCGCAGCAATGCTTCGGACGATTCGCCGCGATCGTAGGCGTCGACAAGGCCTCGCAGGGCATCAGCTTGCGCGTCGGCATCCTCTGCTGCGGCCAGAGCTTCTTCCCACCAGGTCACCGACTTCATCTCTTCCATAGCCGACTCCAGTCATCGCCACTGCGGGCATTCGCATGTGTCGCCCGGCACAGCTTGGGACTCCCTTCGGGCCGGGGTCAGGCACGGATGGCTGCCGGGCGACGAGCGAATGATGCACGCCGCGCCTGCGATATGCACGAGGCAATCGCCGCGTCCAGCGGTAGGATATTTCCTACAGGGCGGGAAGGTCAGGGTCACGCACGACGCGCAGCGGCACGCCGGCATCGAACGGGTCCAGGCGCACGGTCGACTCGCCCCATCCGCTGCCATCGGTTACGGGGATCGACAGGCACCCGCAGTTGATGATGGCCGAAAGCGGCGCGTTCGGGTCACGCGGATACAGCAGCTCGACGCCACCCACCACGAAAGACTCTTTCACCAGAACGGTCTGGCCGTGCGCGGCGACGTGGTCCGGGCGCGGGTGCAGCTTGCCGCTCTTGACCCAGCGCTTGCGCAGGCCGGGCAGCCGCTCGGCGGCCTGTTCCATGCTTGCTTGGCTCGATGACGAGTAGGCCCGGCCGATCTCGTCGTTGACGATCTGCCGCGCGCGGCCGCGCACGCCGCCGCCGAGCATGCGGTCGACGTTGCTGATCGCCTGGGCAGCGGGGCGCGCGCCGATCATGACCTGGGCAATCTCGGCATTGATGCGGTTCGCCGTGCGCGTGCTGATGTCGCCGATGAATCCGGTCAGTGACCGTTCCAGTGCACGCAGTGCGCGCGGGTTGAGCACGGCCTGGGCCGAGACGTTCGCGGCAGCCAGCGGAACGCTCACGAGCTGCGCGCCGGCCGACCAGGCAGAAGACAGCGCGGCGGTACCGGTGCGCGCCGCGGTGCGTGCGAACTCATCGAGCACGCGCGCGATCTCACGCTGCAGCGCTTCGAGTCGGCTGCGTTCGGCGCCATCGCCCAGGCCACCGAGGATCTGCGCAATCTCCGCTTGCGCATCGCGCAACTGCTTGATGATTTCCAGATCCGTGGATTTCTGGATGCGCGTGAGCCGCGACAGTTCGCCCGAGCGCGCGGCGTTGAACGCCCGCACGCGCTCGTCGTTACTCGACATCGTCGGTGGGCAACGGCGTGCCGTCGTCGGTGGGCGGCGTGTGGTCGATCTGCTCGCGCAGCGCAGCCTCCAGTTCTTCCTCCACCTCGATGTCGACACCCAGGCGCTCCGCCATCGCGGCGATGAGCCGCAGCGCTGTGCTCCTTGTCAGCAGCCCTTCGGCGATCGACTGCGCGACAGCGGTCACGATCTGCTGCAGCGAGGCGGCGTACTTCGTGGTGTCCTTGGCCGTCATCTCCGGCCACTGCACCTGGAGACTCAGCAGGATCGCCTGCTGTTTCGCGCTCGGCTCGCGATCGAGCACGCGCCAGTGCGAGCGGATCACGTACTCGCCGATCGTCATGAGCATGTAGCCCAGGAACGTCTGCCGCATCTGCAGCATCTTCTCGGTCGGCTCGGTCATGCTGCTGCCGGTCGACTTGTTCACGTCTTCGGCCCCGCCATACCAATGCTCGGGCACCGTCGCCCCGCCGAGCATGTGGTTGCGGATTAGCCTCGCCGCGCTGGCCGCGTCGTAGCTGTTGAGCGCGGGCGCCTCGGCCTTCCACTCTTCCGCGTCGTTGTGCACACGCACCGAGTTGCTCCTCGGCGCCGTGATCTTCTTCGCGCGCTGGGCCACCTCGTCGGGCGTCGCGCCCTTGAGCGTGACATCCCAGATGAAGGCGCGCGAGGCGCTGGATCGATCGACCTCGCCGAACAGGAACTGATCGTATGCATCCAGCCAGTCCAGTTGCGCGAGCAGATCGCTTACGCCGCGGCTGGCAGAGCAGAGATCGTTGACCCTGAAGTAGAAGCAATCGCCCGTCGTGAAGGTCTTGCGGATCTCCTGCGTGCGTTCATCGAACGCGTCCTCGGGCACGTTCACGATCACGCGGTAGCGTCGCGATTCCCCTTTGAGGTTTTTCTTGGTCACGATGCCGATCGGCTGCTCGCGGTTGGCGGGGTCCATGACGACGGTCGCGATCTCGACCGGATCGAGATAGCCGATCCGCACGACGCCAGTGATGTCGCTGCGGAATACCGGATAGCACGCTTCGCCGAAGAGCCCGAGCTCGCGCGCCCGCTTGACGAGCTTGATGTCCCACGCGTTGAGGCCGTCGCGCCAGTGGCGATCGAGCGCGCCTTGCGCCTCTTCGTCATCCACGCGCCAGCTCACGCCCTGGGCAAGCAGGTAGGCCAACGGCAGCTCAATGAGGCGGTTGGCGAGGAGGTTCGTGCGCCACACGTAGTGCGCCAGGCGCAGCATGCGGTCCTGCGTCATCGGCGCCAGGTCGCGGTTGCTGTCACCCGTCAATCGGCGCCAACCTTCCTCGTCCTCGTGGTCGATCGTGGCGCCGGCCGCTTCGACGAAGCGGGCCGGTGTGAGGGCGGAAACCAGACGATTGAGCCAGCTCATGGGGTGCATCTCCAGAATGGGGCCGCGGAACCGCGCCAGACCGGCACAGGACTTTTCTCAAAAAGGGGCCGGGCGTTCTGACAGGCCATCAGCGCTCCGAATCGTCGGTGGCGCTTAGAACGCGTCCTGTGCGTTCCTGTGGCCGACCGAACATCGGGCTCCGGCGGCGACCACGCAGGGCCTCCGGCAGCTGATCGTCGTTGGTCGCCTCCACAGTCTCGCCCGCGGCGGGTTGTGCTTCCTGCCGCGCGGCCGCCCACATGAGCACACCGGCAATCGCGGCGTCGCCGTGGCGGTCGCCACCGTCGCTGCCCTTGGTCCGGGCGTCGCTCATGCGCGGGCAGCCGGCAACGAGCACGACACTGCGATGATCGGCGATCCAATCCTCGTCGCCGAAGGTCACGATCTCGCCGTCTTCGAATGCCTGGTGGTACTTCGGGAACCACTCGTCGTACCACTTCCCGGTCGCCATCACGCATTCGACTTTCTGCGCGCCGACTTTCTGCAGCGCCGCCTCGGCATGGCTTTGGCCATTGCCACGCGCGTCGAACTTGGCGTGATGGAACAGCGGCAGATTGTCGAGCAGCCACGAGACGATCAAGCGCTGGCAGTCGAACGGGATGTTGCGCAGCTCGATGCGCAGCGGCGTACGCCACGCGCGGCTGCGTTCCTCGGGTTGCCCTATTACGATGATGGACAGATCGCCCGAGCGCCCGAAGTCCTGGCCGAACACGCTGCGCAGGTGCGCAGGCAGCGCACGCACGAGCGGCGCGAGCACCTCCTCGATCCACTTCTGCGTGACCGCGAGGCGATCAGGATCGGTGACGAACGTGGCCGGCTTGGAGTACACCGCCACCGGCATTCCGGGCTCGGCGCACTTCTCCAACAGGAGCCGGCTGAAGTACACGCCGCTGCCGCGCTTGGGGATGCACTCCAGTTCCTCGTTCGCCGATTCCGGCGTCGGATACTGGCTGCGCACATCCGCGACGAATGCCACCTCCGCGTCGGGCGCCCAGACCTTCTTCGTCACCAGGCAGATGCGCTTGAACAATCCTTCGGCGATGGCATCGCTGAATCGCACGCGATGATGCGACCAGCCGAGCTTGCCCTCGACGCAGCGTTTCACGTACTCGTTGAACGGATTGTCTTCGCCCTTGTGCGTGCCGCCGATGCTGATCCGCCCGCCCCATATCCGATAGGCGAGCGCGCCATCGATCACGGCTTCCAGTCGCATGTGATGACCCGCTTCGTCGATGCGCGCGTGGCCCTGCCGGCCACGCCAGTTGTGCGGCATCGCAGAGAGCGCCTCGATCTTGTTGCCGTTCGCAAACTTGATCTTGTACGTGACGATATCGCGTTTCTCATCGTCGATGAGCACGTGCTCCAGACCCACATCGACTTCGGAGCAGATCTGGTTGTACCAACGCGCGAAGGTGGCGCAGTCCCCGATGAACTCGGCGGCCATCCCCTGGTTGTAGCCCATGTAGAACTGATCCATGCCGCCGTTCGCTCGCGCGGCCTCGAGCGCAGCCTCGGCCGCCCACGCGCCCCACGTGAATCCGACGCGGCGCCCCTTGTCGCAAATCCGAACGATGCTTTCGTCAAGGTGCCAGCGCACCTGGTACGGCAGCAGGATGTGCGGGATCTGCGCCTTGGGGATGCCGGCCAGCTGGACACCCGCGCGCTTGGCCTGGATCTCGTCGACCAGGTTCAGGGCTTCTTCGCGTTCTTCCGGCGTCACGCAGCGGCCGCCTGGATGCCGAGGAACCGCGCCCGAATCGCCTCCCACTGATCATCGTTGAGTCCCTTCTCGCGGGCTACTTTCTCCGCGGCCTTGGCTTGCCGTTGCAGCGCCACGCGCTCGATCTCCAGGCGGCGCTTGAGTCCAACCGCACCCGCGCGCTCTAGATGATCCAGCCCCTTCGCGAGCAGCATGAACTCCATCGGCTTGACGCGCAGGTCCTCCGCGTCGGTGTCGCCCTCCTCGGGCGCTTCGGCGTCACCGAGATCGGCCATCATCTGGAACGCGATCGTCTTGAGCATTTCGGCGAGCAACGCGCCGACATCGCCGGTGGGGTTCTCGCCAATCTGCGCAACGAGCTTGCCCGCGATCTCCTGCGCCGCTTGGTAGCGCTGCATCATCGCGCGCGTGCTTTTCACGTACCGCCCGACCGCCGACTTCGACACGTCCGCATCGAGCTCGTTGAGCTTGTCCGTGATCTGGTGGATCGTCGCCCCTTCGCGGATCAGGCGATGGCACAGCTCCGCGAGTTCGCGCGGCAGCTTTGCGATGGTCGAGCGCGCGGCCACGCGTCAGTCCTCGATCAGCTGGATGCCGGGGAAATCCAGATCGCCCGAGATCACGTCCGATCCGCGTGGCGTGATCTTCACGAACCCGACGCCCTGCACGGTGCGGCGGTCGATCAACCCGTGGCGGCTCAGCCAGGCGAGGTCAATCTCGATCGTGTCCTTGTCAGCCTTGTAGCCGAACGCGCACAGCGTCGAGCGCAGCAGCGATTCGGATACGCCGTTCGCGTTGCTGGCCTTGACGATCGCCAGAATGCGGCCACGCCGGTACGGCATCGTGGCTTCGGTGATGTTCATCGGCTTCTCCCAGTGCTGTTTGTCAGCAGGTTTTGCATGAGCCCCTGGAGCACCTTCATCTGCTCGCCCAGGGCACGGTTCTCCGCGCTGGTCCGCGAGCGCGTCTCGGCGACTTCGATCGCGACGCGGTTGATTTTTTCGTGCAGCGGCGACAAGTCCCTCGCGCGCAGCACGTGCTTGTCGTCGGCAGCCTGGTGCGACTCGATTCGCGCAACCGCATCGCGCACGGCGTCGACGTCGTCGCGGATATGACCGAGCAGCTGCTCGGCATGCGCTTGCACGCGCGCATCGCCGTCGGCGATCTGCTGGCCGAGATCCCCGGTCTTGGCCTTGCGCCAGATCAGCAGGCACACCGTCGCCGAGATCACGGCGCACAGGGCGCAGACGATCGCGACGAGCAGCTGCACGGCGTCCCAGTTTTCACCCACGGCGCACCGGTCCCATGAGCTCACGTAGTTCGGCGGCACAGCGCTGCAGCGTGCGCGCGTGCTGGTGCCCGGTGAGCCGGCGCGCGCTCATCGGTGGATGGCGATTGCCTTCGCTCTCGGCAGAGACGGCCAGGCGCACCCACTCGTCGGCCTTGGCCAGGCATGCGTCGCGGTCGCGCTCGGTCATTGCAGCCACCCGGGCAGCCACGGCGGCACGATCGCGTGCGGCTGCACCTCGTCGATCAGCGCGTTGAGTTGCGCGGCGCAGCGGTGATAGCGCTCGGCGGTGGACTTATGGTTGGCCATCAGGTGTTCCAGTCGCGCGCTCTGCGGCGCCGGCAACACCAGGGCCGGGCGCACCAGCAGTGCAGGATTCGGCGGACGTGGCGGCGTTCCAGCTCGACCAGATACACAACCCGACAGGGCCAACGTCGAGATCGCGCAGCACGCCGCGCTCAGCCACAAACCACACCCACCACGCTGGCACGCTCGCATAGCTCGCCTCGATCTGAGTCAATCGTTCGGTGTAGGCCAGGGCAACGCCTTGGCGTCGCGCGTCCTCGCGCGCCTGTGCCGCCGCCTGGTCGCGCAGGTCATCCTCGCGCTGGCTCGCGTCGCGCCATCCGCGCGTCATCCAGCCGGCGCCGAAAACGAGGGCGGCCACGAGGGCCGCCATCGCAAGGGAAGTGCCTCGGCCTGTCATCCGCACACCGCGATGCCGGGCCAGCCGGCCGCGAGGTACGCGGGCTCGGCGAGCTTGAGGATGCGATACACGTAAGCGCGGTTCTCGCGTCGTGCCCAGTCCGCGCGCGGGGTGTGCAACTCGACATGACCGAACCAGCGGGCGGCGTCGGCTCCCTGCGCCGATGCCCGCTCTTGATCACGCGGAATCCACGTGAGCCCGCCGTTGTACGCAGCCAGGACAAACGCCCATTGATCACACGGCGTCGCACCGCGCACGCGCGCATGCAGCCAGTGGTTGTAGCAGACCACGGCGCGCACGCTCCAATCGGCAGACCACGGATCGGGTGGGCCGATGTCCGGGCACACGGATTCGAGCCACGTCGATGTCGACGGGGTGAACTGCGCCATGCCCTCGGCGTACTTGCTACGCGCGTCGGCTTTCCATCGGCTCTCCACGTGGATCTGCCCGGCGATGCGAGCGACCGCATCGTTCACGCCGAAGCGTGAGGTCACTTCGCGGTCGAGCTTGAGCCGGTACAGCACCGACGCCTGGGGAATCACGATGCGGTCCGTGCCGGACGCGTGCGCGTCCTTGGCCCATGCGGCCATGAGCAGGAGGCCGATCAGCACCGCGCAGCAGATCGTCACGCGCAGCAGCGGGTTCCCGTAGCAGGTGTCCGTCGCGCGGCGCCTCACGTGAAGAACCCCGCAGCCAGGATGCACGCGCACACGATGAAGGCCCGGCGTTTTTCTGCGGCCATGCGCTCGATGTCGCGCAGCGCGCCGGGCCGGGAGCGCGGATGCAGCAGCCGGTCGATCCAGTAGCCCAGATAGGCGGCAATGCTGATCTTGCAGACCAGCCACGCGAGCAGGCCGATCTTCACGGGCTGCGCGTATTCCACCAGCGGGTTGGGTTGGGCGATGAGCCACAACGTGGCGACACCGATCAGCAGCAGCGTGATGCCGCGCAGCTTGTCGCGCGCGGAGCCGAGGAACGTCGTGGCGACGCTGAGCACCGGCAGCCAGAAGCCGCGCAATGTGTCACGCGCGGAGCCGAGAAACGTCGAGAGCTTCGAGGGAGTGTCCATGCCGCAGATGCTGCGGCATGGACATCGGATCGGCTTTTAGCGGCTGCTACTGAGCCGCGGTGCCGGCACCACCAATATAGCGCACATGGCGTGCGTGGAAAGCGGGGTCATCCGGTGTCGTCCGCAGGCGATCCAGGATGCTCGCGTCCCGTCATCATGCACGTGACCAGGCGCAGCGCACAGGTGCTGCATTGGCCCCGCAATCGAAGTGTCAGCTCATAGTAGTCGCGCGCTGCCACGCGTGCGCCACTCGCGGCGTTGATCGCAACATCCGCCACGCCCTTGGGTTCCATTTGCTCGTCTTGCATCGCTCCTCTCCCCGCTCCTGTAGGAGAGAGATTTCCAGCACGATGCGTGCCACGCTGATGGTGCGGCGCCATGCGCTCAATCGGCGGTCAGTCGCCACGCGTCGACACGCCACAGTGAAGGCATCGCAACCTGCCGCCTGGCGACCGTGTTGCTTGCGGGATCGACGCAGTCGATGCTGGAGCCATCCACGAACGGGCGCACCAACGCCTCAATAGGACACACGGCAGGCACCGTATGTCTCGTCCAGGCGGTCCGGTGCACGAGCGCGCCTCGCGCCATATCGAGCACCATGAGCCACTCGCTTCGATCCTGCGGCCGCGTGAACTGGAGAAGATCGCCGTCCCGGACCGGGCCAAAGAATTGGACGTGAAATACGGCCAGGGATTCGGGATAAACCTGCGCCTGCATGCGCTCGCGATAGCGCGCCCCGTCCAGTTCGCGCTGCAAGCGAAAGTTTCCGGTCTGCGCCTCGATGTAGACCTCCCACGCCCGGTCAATTTCGGCGGCCTCTGTACTCCCGACGACACGACGCGCCTCGCGCGGCTCGCCCGGCCTGCACTTCAAAAAGAGGTAGTCACCGCAGCCGGGGCACTTGGTCTTTCGCTGTACCGGACGCGCAAGGCACATGCCGCAAAGAGGGCATGCATTGACCATAGAGACGGTCACTTCTTCGGCTTGTTTGAGATGTAGTCGCGGCCGGCGATGCGTGAATTCTTGCCGCCGATGACGACGCTGCCAGTCGGCACGCCGAGCTTGAGAGATTGCACCAACGCGAGTGTCTGCTCGCGCTGCGCAGGGTGCAGGGTGCGGAAGTCGCGCACGAGCTGGCGCTCCTCTCCCGTGAGCGTCACCTCTCCATCGCCGTACCACTGAGGCCAAAGTTCGGCGAGCGGGAGTCGTGTTGCCTGGGCGATCCACTCTTCCACCGCCTTGCTGCGGCTGCGGCCGTGGATGACGGCACCCACCGTCGTCGGCGCTACGCCGCACCGCTGAGCCGCCTCGGTTTGCTTGAAGCCCGCGATGGACAGGGCTGCCTTTATTTGCGCCGGGTGCATCAGCGCGAGGCCATGCCGCTTGACGTTCGCGCGCCATGAATGTACCGTCGCACTGTAGTACATTTCACGCGCACATTTTTGAGCGGCGAACTGTCCGCCGCCGGATGACGAGACGAGCAATGAGCCCATCCCCACAGCAACCAGCTCTCATCAAGTACGCGCTCGCGCTGCGTGGCTACACGCAGACCGGCGTCGCGCGCGAATGTGACGTTGAAGCCACGACGGTCGGGGCCGTTATCCACGGCCGCAGCCGTAGCAAGAAGATCGAGGCTCGCATCGCGGCAATTACAGGGATGGCGCTCGCCGAGCTCTGGCCCCAGTGGCACAGCCCATCGGCCAAGCGCTCCCGCCGCCCGGTCATGTCGGCGATGCAGGTCGCGGAGCTGCTCCGTGCGTCCGCTGGCTGACCCAGTGACAAGGACACACGCTAAGTCGGTGGTGAGTGTGCTCATTCGGGCATTTCGCCATGCGCAAGCCGTTTGCGCAATAGCAAACCCGTCCCGTGTTTGTGGCCCGCCCATCGGAGGGGTGCCCAATGCCGCGCCGTAATTGGAAGGGCTACCGCCCAACGTCCCTGCAGGACGCGATCGAGGCCTGTGTCGACTTCGCGCGAGAGCGCCACCAGATGTCGGTCGATCGCATCGCCGAGGACATGGGAATCGCGTCCAAGTGGACGCTCTACAAGTACATCGAGAGCGCCAGCATCCCCGCGCGCCTGATCCGCCCGTTCGAGGTCGCCTGCCACGCCACCTTCGTCACGCAGCACCTGGCCGCGTCCGCGCGCAAGCTCGTGATCGATATCCCCACAGGCCGCAAGGCCACACCCGCCGACATCCACGCCGTGCAGGACGCCTGCACCAGCGCGATCGGTGCGCTGCTCATGTTCACCGCGGGCAAGGCGCAGGCCGCGCCGACGATCGCCGCGGTCACCGATGCCATCGAACGCCTCGCACGCGAACGCGCCGAGGTGGAACGCCACGCCCAACCGGAGCTCGACCTGCAATGAAACCTTCCTGTCTGCGCGCCGGCATGTGCGTGCGTCGTGTCGATCGACCGGATTCCCCGCCGTTGGTGTTCGTGCACCGCTGCGAGGTCCGCCGGCAATCGACGCTCCAGTGCGATTCCTACCGCGGCCAGGGGGGGCCGGATGATGCGGGCTACGTGCAAATCAGCGACTGGGATATGTCGCGCAAGTACGTGCGCGCGCAGGTGGCCGCATGAGCGCGGATCGCCGCTACATCAACGCTGCCCAGCAACGCGTCCTGCAGATGCTCCTGCGTCTGGCGGGTCACGAGATCGAAGGCATCGCGCCGAGCGAGCTCGCCCTCGCCTTGCGCACGAGCCCGAGCAACGTCACGCGCGATCTCGCCAACCTGCGCGAAGCCGGTCTCGCCGAGCCGATCGACGAAACCATCAATCGCTGGCGCCTGGCGCCACGCATCGTCCAGATCAGCCTGGCCACGGGCGCCGCCTTGGCCAAGGCGCAAGACCGCCTCACCGACGCGCGTCAGCGCTTCTCCACACACCCGCACTGAGGATCACATGGCACGTCCCCGCACACAGCGTTCACCCGAAGCAACAGACGGCATCGCGGCCGCCGGCGTGGATCACGCGGCGCTCGAAAGCGCTGGCGCCGCGGCGTCGGAACTCTCGCGCAACGTCGCGCTGGTTGACCGGCAGTTCAGCATCGACATCGCCTACAACCTCGACGTCTACATCGCCGCGATCCACCACCGCGCAGCGGAGAGCGCGTCCCGCATGATCGAAATGGGCTGCCTGCTGATCCAGATCCGCGAACGCGAGACGCGCGAAGTGTTCGCCACCGCGCTAGATCGGATCGGCCTCCCGCCTCGCTTCGCTCAGCGCGCGATGCAGGCCGCGTTCAAGCTGCAGGATCGCCGCGCGATCCAGGCGCTCGGTGTCAGCAAGGCGCTGGAGCTGCTGAGCGAGGATGACGACACGCTGGACGATCTGGAAGCCGGCGGCACGTTGGCCGGGCTCACGCTCGACAAGATCGAGCGCATGAGCGTGCGCGAGCTCAAGCGCACGCTGCGCGCCGAGCGCGCCGAGCGTGAGGACGAGAAAGCCGCCGACGAGGAAATCATCCGCAACAAGGATGAGCGAATCAACAAGCTCTCGCGCCGCGCCACGCGCAGCAGCCAGCGCGAACAGGTCGCCGGACTGCTCAACGATCTCGATCAGTACACGGTCGAGTGCGCGACCAACCTCAAGCACCTGCGCGACACCGCGCGCGCGATCGATTCGGTTTACGCCGACGCCGGCCTGCAGGCGGATGAGGAGGTCACGCAGCGCATCGAGAACGATCTCAACCTCGTCGCCGAATGGCTCCGACAGATCGAAACGGACCTGGGCGAATAACGGGGCAGGGGCAGGGGAATGCACGCAGGGGAACTGGCAACGATGCAGCTGCTCGCACGCTACGCAGAGCAACTCACGCAAGCGCCGCACAAAGGCCGCGGAGAGATTGCGGCCGAAGGTGCGCGCGCGTTGGGCGTGAGCGTGCAGACGTTCTACTCCCGCCTGCGCAAGGTCGGCTACAACAGCGGCCGCAAGCTGCGCGCCGACAAAGGCGACAGCCGCGTGAGCGTCGACCAGGTGCGCACGGTCGCCGCGATGCTGCAAGCCTCTCGTCGAACCACCGGAAAGCGCATGCTCCCGGTGTGCGATGCGATCGATGTCGCCGGGGCGAACGGCATTCTCACCGAGCGCGTGAGCCCCACCACGATGCTGCGCATCATGCGGCGCGAGGGCTGTCATCCGAGCCAGCTCGCGCAGCCCACGCCGCACACGAGCATGCGCTCGCTCCACCCCAACCACGTCTGGCAGCTCGATGCGTCGATCTGCGTCCTGTACTACCTGCGCAACGGCCAGGCCGCGGTCATGGACGAGCGCACGTTCAACGCGCGCAAGCCCAAGGATCTGGCGCGCATCGGCAATCAGCGCGTCATGCGCTACGCGCTGACGGATCACTACACGGGCGATGTCATCGCGCGCTACTACGAGGCCGCGGGCGAGGATCAGAAAACCCTGTTCGATTTCCTGCTGTTCGCGTTCCGGCCGCAGCCCGGCCGCGTCATGCACGGCGTGCCGTGGATGTTCGTCTGGGATGCAGGCTCAGCCAACCAGAGCCACGGCATTCGCAACCTGCTCGATCAGCTGGCCGTCCGCCACTGGGCGCACATCCCCGGCAACCCGCGCGCGAAGGGTCAGATCGAGTGCGTGCACAACGTGATCGAGCGCAAGTTCGAGGGCCGGCTCACGTTCACGCGCATCGACAGCATCGAGCAGCTCAACGCCCACCTGGACACGTGGCTGCGCGGATTCAACGGGGCACACGTGATGCGCCGCCACGGCCACACCCGCGACGCGCTGTGGCAGACGATCCGTACCGACCAGCTGCGCCTGTGCCCGCCGATCGCGACCTGCGCCGTGCTCATGCATTCCAAGCCCGAGCCGCGCACGGTCATCGGCAACCTTACGATCACGTTCCGCCCGCGCGGTCACGAGCGCGCGACCTACAGCGTCGCGCACGTGCCGTGCGTGCGCGTCGGCGAAACCGTCGACGTGGTCGCCAATCCGTACCGTGCCCCGGCGATCTTCGTCGTCGGCAAGGATGAGGACGGCAGCACGCGCTACTGGGAGTGCGAGCCGATCGCACTCGACGCCGCGGGCTTCTTTGCCGACGCGCCGGTCTATGGCGAGCGCTACGCGGCGCAGGCGGACACCGATGTCGACACCGCGCGCAAGGAGGCCAACGAAGCGGCCTACGGCGCGCGCGAAACGCTCGATGCCACGGCCGCGAAAACCAAGGGCGCCATCGCGTTCGATGGCCGCATCGATCCATTCGCCGACTCGCGCGAGAAAGCCGAGCAGACGCCTGCGTACATGCAGCGTCGCGGCACCGAGCTGCACTTGCCAAACCCGATGCACGTCGAGCTGCGTCCCCTCACGCACATCGACGCGCTCATGGAACTGCGCGCGCGCCTGCAGCGCCCCCTGGTCGCCGCCGAAGCCGAAGCCGTGCGGGCGTGGTTTCCCGACGGCGTGCCGCACGAGGAAGTCGAGCGGCTCGTCGAGCGCATCCAGCAACTCAGTTCTGCCGGCATGCCGCCGGCACCCACCGACGCGCCGCGCCTCGTCGCGGTGCGCTGACCCAAGGAGCCCCCGCCATGAGAGCCAGCATTTTCATTAGAGAGCCGAACCTTCTCCGCGAGGCGAAGGCCGGCGATGCGTTCGTCGTCCACGCCGTTGCCCTGCAGGAATGTGTCTGCGTGCGTCAGACCGACGAGGGCGACTCTGTCGAGACCGATCCACGCGCGGTCGAAGATACGGTGGTCGTGATCGCGTGCCGCGTGCACTTCGGTGAAGTCGGCCACCGCCCCGCCGGTCACACCGAGTTCGTCTCGCTCGACAACTGGGTCACGTTCGTCGAGCCGGTCGAGACGCTTGCGTTCCGCGAGCGCCACGCCGATGGCAGCGAGGCACCCGCAGTAGCGACCGAACGTGCCACGCCTGGGTCCGCCTCGACTGTACGCGACCTGCTCATCGACGAGGCAACCGACCAGCTCATCAACGAAGCCGCCGACAAGATCGTCCATGCCGGCCTGGTGTCGATGCTGCGCACGCCCACACCCACCCCCGGCTGACCGCCGGGTTTTCCACCCACGCCCCCCAAACAGGAGATCCGCCATGTCATACGCAGCCCCCGCAGTTTCATCGGTCGACGCGCTCGATTGCGCGCCACCGTGTCGCCCGTTCCCGCGCGTGCATCAGATGATGCCCGGGCGGCTGTTCCAACCGGTCAACGATCCCGACCACGTGTTCGCGCTGCTCTCGCACGATGCGATGGGTGTGATGGATGGGGCGCGCATCTGGTGCGTCGTGATCGCCGCACACGATGCGAGCCACCACCAGGCCGGCATGCTCGTCGCGTTGCCGCGTGATGCCCAGGTCGAGCCGCTGCGCGTCGCGCAGCCCATGCGCCTGGCCGTGGTGCGCTGACATGATCACGGGCCGTCCACTGTCCAGCGAGAAGAGCACGGGGCCCTACAAGCTCCGCGCGATCCTCTACGACCACGCGCTCAAGCAAGGCGATCTCGCGAGCCGGCTCACGTATCAGAGCGGCGTCCGGGTCGGTCAGCGCATGTCGCACACGACGATTTCCACGCTGATCACGCGGCGCGTCTGGCCCATGACGTTGCCGCGCGAACTCATCGAGTCCACGACGGCGCAATTCCTGCGCGAACACAACGTGCCCGATGCCATCGCGGCAACGGCGTGGGAGATCGAGGGTGACCTCGATCCCCACGCCGGCTCCAGTAATTCCCGCTCGGGCGCGAAGGCCAATTCAGAGCCAGAGCAGGCGACCTCACTCGATCTACCGGAGAACGAAATGCTATCACCCGCGGCAAAGGAACACTTCAAGTTGGCGACCCACCCGTTCGTCAACGACGTGCAGGGCCCGCAGGATGTCTACCTGTCGCGCGACCAGCGCTACGTGCGCGAGTCGATGTACTACGCGGCCAAGCACGCGGGGCTGTTGGCGATCATCGGTGAAAGCGGCAGCGGCAAGACCACCTTGCGCCGCGACCTGCTCGATCGCCTACGCCGCGACAACGAACGGATCGTCGTCATCCAGCCTCAGACGATCGACAAGAAGGCGCTGACCGCGGCGCACATCTGCGACGCGATCATCGCCGACTTGTCTGCCGAACAGCCCAAGCTTTCGCTCGAAGCAAAGGCGCGCCAGATCCAGCGCATCCTCGCTGCCAGCGCTGGCATCGGTCATGCGCACGTCCTGATCATCGAGGAAGCCCACGACCTCTCCAACCCCACGATCAAGTACCTCAAGCGCTTCTGGGAGATGGAGGACGGCTTCAAGAAACTGATCGGCGTCGTGCTCGTTGGCCAGCCCGAGCTTGCGCTGCGGCTGGACGAGCAGCGCAATCCGGATCTGCGCGAGTTCATCCGCCGATGCGAGGTCGCACGGCTCAAGAGCCTCAACGGCAATCTCGAAGAGTACTTGGCCCTCAAATTCAAGCGCATCGGCCTGCAGTTGTCAGACGTGTTCGCGGCCGATGCGTTCGACGCGATCCGGGCGCGCTTGACGCGCCGCCGCCAGGGCTCGACGGATGTCGAGTCGCACCTTTATCCGCTCGTCATCAACAATCTCGTGGCCAAGGCGATGAACCTCGCGGTCGAGCTTGGCGCCTCCAGCGCCACGAGGATCGACGCGCAACTCGTGGGGAGGGTGTGATGGCCCACGCCGCGAACTCCCTCTACACGAAAGTCAACGACGCGCTGATCAAGGCCCAGGGCGGCAAGCGCTGCTGCCCTGCGTGTCGGCGGATGAAGCCCGCCGAGGGCTTCCGCATGCTCGTGCTGCCGCGAGCCAAGGTGCTGCGCTGCGAAACCTGTGCCGTGCGGCGCGCGGGGGGTGCCCGATGAGCACCGCCCGCACCGGCTTCGCGCCCACGCGCCCGGCCACGCCGAACCAGCGCAACTACATCCGAATCCTCATGGGCGAGATCGAGCTGCCCACGGACCAGATCACGCTGCTGCACCGTCGCTTCTACGAATCCGCAGGTGTGCCTGTGCGCGAGCCAGGTGAGCGCATCGACACCGCGCTCGCGTCGCTCACGTTCGCCCAGGCAGTAAGCCTGATCGAAACGCTCCAGCGTGAGTGTGCCGACCAGACCGGGGATGAGCGCTCATGAAGACGCCAGGTCTGTGGTCCCGCGTCCAGTCCACGCTCGCCGCGTCGCCGACCGCGATGACATCGAGGGATGTCGCCAACCAGCTCGGCGTCCAGACGTGCGAAGTCAGCAGCATGCTCCACCGCTATGCGCAGTACGGGCGGGTCGCGCGCGTCGTACAGCGCGACAACCCCCTGCTGCACTGGCGTCTGCTCGATCGCGATCCACGCCGAGATCCGCGATGCGGCGATGCGCTTCGGCGCGGAACGGAGACCCGCGCGGTGACGGGCGTCGCGATCGCAAACAGCGGTGCGCTCGTGCGCGTGGAGGGCGTCCGCGGGTTGTTCTGGCGCGCCAAGTCCTGGCGCACCTGGGCAGAAAAGGCCGACGTGATCGCGCGGGGTGCGCCATGAGCGTGCATACCGACGAGCACCTGGCGCACTGGGGCGAGCAGTTCGTCGCATCGGGTCTGCGCGCGGTCATGACGTTCGATCACTTCATGAGTCTGCCGGTGGGCTTGCGCGCGCGTCGCGTTGCCCGGTCCACGTTCGCGGCGGCCATCCAGGAGCGCATCGAGCGCGAGATCCCCGACGCCGGTCTGCGCGACAGCGCACTGGTCGATCCATTCCATCACGGGAAGCGCGAGCGCAGGCGCCCCTGGTACTACCGGCTGCGCAATCACTTGAGGGGCAGGAGATGAGTACCAACGCACGTTCCCTGTTGGCCGACGTTCTGCGCGAGCGCGAGATCTGCGCGACCAACGAACGCCAGAAGATCGCGCGCGAAGTCCAGCGCATGACGCGCAGCCCGTGGCTGCTCGCGTTGCAGTGCGCCTGCCTCGTGGGCGCCCTGTTCACGGCGTTCATCGCGGGCTCGATCATCGGCGCCATCGTGCGCGCGAATGCGACGCTCGCGGCAGCCGAGGCGACCCACCAGCAGCTGCTGGACAAGGAGGCGCGCGTCGACGCGCTGTGGCGGCAGCTGGAGGAGATCCAGCGCGAGCAGGCCGTACCGGCCCCGCACCACCAACGGATGACGCCCGATGCTGGTCAAGTGTCCCGCCTGTAACGCGTCGTTCGCGCTCGAAGCGGCCCTCGCGATCGACGCGGGCCGCTCGGCGTTGATGCAGGCGCTGGCCATGCCGGCGCCGCTCGCGCGCCTGCTCGCTGCGTACCTGGGCATGTTCCGGTCCGCCGGTCGAGCGATCAACTTCGATCGCGTCGAGAAGCTCCTCGGCGAGCTCCAGCCGATGCTGGCCGACGAGAAGGTCACGCGCGCGGGCAGCACGCGTGCCGCGCCGCTGAGCGTCTGGCAAGCCGCGCTCGAACGCATGGTCGAGCACCGCGATGTCGGCAAGCTCGATCTGCCGCTCAAGACCCACGGCTACCTGATCGAGATCGTGTTTGGCCTGGCCGACAAGGCCGAGGCCCAGGCCGAACGGCAGACCGAGGAAGCGCGCCAGCGCGGGCAGCACCGCGACCCCGCCAGGTCGACCGAGGCCGACGCGCGCGTGCAGCGCACGTGGACGATCTCACGCATCCGCGGGGATCTCGACCTCGGGCTGATTACCCGCGACCAAGCCGCCGAGCAGCTGCGTGCTGCCGGCATCAATCCGGAGGTGCTCGATGCATGACGTCCTCACCCGCGACACGCTGCTCATCGCGCTGCGCAATCACATCGGCCGCGCGCGCGGCGTCACGGTAACGGCGCTGGCGCGCCAGCTGCTCGGCGCCGAGCCCACGCGCGGCGAGGAACGTCTCGTGCGCAAGCTCGTGGTCGAGCTGCGCAGCGAAGGCCACCACGTCTGCGCGCACCCCGACGATGGCTACTACCTGGCTGCGACCTCCGACGAGCTCGACCAGACGATCAGCTTTCTGCGCAAGCGCGCGATGTCCTCGCTCGAGCAGATCGCTGCCATGAAACGTATCTCGCTGCCCGATCTGTTCGGCCAGCTGAAGCTCCCGACTTGACGGTTCCCGCTGCCCCCGCAGGCCACCGCCACGTCAACGAGGAAACACCATGAGCACCATGACCCAGATCGAAAGCCTCACCAAAGTATTCGCCGCCGCGCGTGCGGAACTCGCCGAGCGCCTGGAGACCTTGCGCAAGGAGCAGGAGGACGCGAAGCGTCGGCGCCTGCAGGGCATCAAGAACGCGCTCGGCCGCGTTCAGTCGGCGCACGACGAACTGAAGACGGCGGTCCAGGCCGGAAAGGATCTGTTCGACAACCCAAAGACCCGCGTCATGCACGGCATCCGCGTGGGCTGGATGAAACAGCGAGGCAAGCTGGAAGTTGGCGATCCGGACGGGATCGTCGATCGCATCCGCAAGATGCTCGGCGAGGAGGCAGTCGGCTACATCAAGGTCACCGAGAAACCGGTCATGACCGCGCTGGCCAACCTGCCAGCGAAGGATCTCAAGCGCCTCGGCGTGACCCTATCCGACGATATCGACGCGGTCGTGATCAAGGCCGCCGACAGCGACCTGGACAAGCTCATCGACGCCCTGGTCAACGACAAGGATCTGGAGGACGTCACGTGAACCAGCGCCGCACGGCAGAAATCACCGAACTGCCCGAGGGCACGCTGGACCGGCTCATGGTCGGCCGCGCGACGGATGGCGATCAGATGCTCGCGCGAAACGCCATCCTCGCGTACCGGGCCCAGGAGGCGATCACGCAGCGTGCGCTCGCGTTCACCGACGAGAGCATGACCGAAATCGTCGAGCGCGAATGCGTGTATCACCGCGGCATGGGCGTCTACACGTTCGTCGGCGAGAACGGCGCGGAGACCGAGACCCTCGACCAGGCCGCGGGCCACATCCGCCGCGCTGTCGACTGGCTGCTGGCCCGCGGCCTGGCGGTCGTGGGCGCCAACCGCCAATGCCTCACGATGCTCACGCCGCCGGGAGGTGTGCCGTGAAGCCGGCCAAGCTCGATCCCGAGGTACTCACCGCTCTGAGATTTTCACGTGCCGCGGTGAAGAAGTTGGCCGCCGCCGCGGAATCACTCCGCGAGGCAGGCGGCTGGTGGGGAGACGTTGACGGGTTCCTGGAGCGCAAGCTGGATGACGCAGCTTCTGTTCTACGTGGTCACGCGAGGGCGCTTGAGGCGGACATGGACGAGGTGCACTGGTACTCGCGGCCTCGGGCCCGGAAGGCGCGCCCATGACCAAGTCTCGCGGAATCCTTGCTCCTCGTCACAGGTGGGATGCGGCCGAGCTGATCGTGCTGCGCGAGTTCTACCCCCACATCCCTACGCGGATCATCGCTGCCGCGATGGAGCTTCGGGAGTGTGTCGTCGCCGGCGGCGCGAAGCAACAAGGTCGCACGAGGCGAAGCGTTCGCGATCGGATGGGTGCAAGCAATTTCCTCTCAGTTCGGCCAGGCCGTCTTGCCAGATGGTCGCGACGCAGCGCTGAAAGCCGCCGTCGAGTCGAAGCATCCGAACGCGGGCACGTCTGCCGGCCGGGATCTCACGAAGGGCGGTCGGTCATCGTGGGCCGATCGTGAACCTGATCGAGGTCCTGATCCTCAATCACTGCAAGTCCCACGACATCCCCATTCCAGCTGCCAACCAGGAGACCAGCCCATGAAGAAAAACACCGCGACTCGGAAGCCCGCCAAGTCGGTCAAGAAGGCTGATATTCCGTTCTACAGGTCGAACGAAAAGCCCTTCGGCGCCTTCAGCAATCTCTTCCGACGCCCGATGGAGTTCGAAGGCCGCGTGTATCCAACCGCGGAGCACGCCTATCAGGCCGGTAAGGCGAGAAAGGATGAAGTGCGCGAATGGATCCTCAGTGCGCCCACGCCGTCGCTGGTCGCAATGGCGGCGCACGGTCTCTACACCTGGGATATCGTCCCCGAGTGGTCGCGAACCAAGTTCGACAGGATGCGCAAGGTGCTGAGCGCCAAGTTCAACCAGCACGAGGATCTCAAGCAGCTGCTCCTCTCGACGGGCGACGCACGGCTGGTGGAGGCAGGACGCACCGACAATGCCGTCAACCGGACGTGGGGCGAAGTGAACGGAAAGGGACAAAACATGCTGGGAGTGCTGCTGATGGAGGTCCGCGACGAGATCAGAGCGCAGGACGAATCATCGGCAAAGGCCAGCACAAAGAAGGCCAAGCAAGTGAGCAGACCAGCCATCCGCGAATCGATTCGCGTGGCTGCCTAGTAGGACCTGCGCGCGTACGATGCCTACGACTCGCTATCAGTCCGAACTCGATAAGCTGCCCGAGACGTATGCGGGGGCAATGCGCGAGGACGTTCTGCACTGGTACTCGCGGCCTCGGGCCCGGAAGGCGCGCCCATGACCAAGTCTCGCGGAATCCTTGCTCCTCGTCACAGGTGGGATGCGGCCGAGCTGATCGTGCTGCGCGAGTTCTACCCCCACATCCCTACGCGGATCATCGCTGCCGCGATGGAGCTACGGGAGTGTGTCGTCGCCGGCGGCGCGAAGCGGCTCGGGCTGAAAAAGACGGACGCGTATCTGGCTTCGCCGGAGGCATGCCGGCTGCGTCGCGGTGACAACGTCGGCGCCGCCTATCGATTCCCAAAGGGCAACGTGCCGGCGAACAAAGGGTTGCGTCGCCCCGGCTGGGCGCCAGGTCGTATGGCAGCAACGCAATTCAAGAAGGGGCGTCCCGCGAGCGAGGCGCGCAACTATGTGCCGATCGGTACCGAGAAGGTCCACCCTAAGCGCCGCGTGTTGATGCGCAAGATCACAGACGATCCTTCGATCTTTCCCGTGATGCGTTGGCGACCTGTCCACGTCTTGGTCTGGGAGTCCGCTCACGGCGTCGTGCCGCCCGGCCACATCGTCGTTTTTCGCCCAGGCAGGAAGACGTTCATCGCGTCGGAGATCACGATCGATCGAATCGAGCTGGTGTCGCTCCGAGAGAACATGCGACGCAACACCGTGCACAACCTGCCAGCGCCGCTGCCACAGCTGATCCAGCTGCGCAGCGCGCTCAATCGCAAGATCCGAGGACTCGAAAAGGGGACCCATGAAAAACAAGATTGAAGACCTTCGGAACCATCTGTTCGAGCAGCTTGAACGCTTGAGCGACGACGACGTGGTAAAGGACGGTGGCCTCGAACGCGAGATCACGCGGGCGAAAGCGATGAGCGATGTCGCGAAGACCATCATCGACTCTGCGCGTGTCGAGGTCGACTTCCTCAAAGTCCGAATCAACGCGCCGCGCCTGAATGGGGTGAAGTCCGATTTCATCGAGAATGGGAAGGCGCTCCCGGCGCCTGGCTATGAAGGCCAGGAGCGGAATCCGTGAAAGCAACCATCTACTGCGTTGCTTCGCCAGGGGATGATGGCCCAGCGTTGGATCTCGCCCTGCGCACGACGCTGCCTTTCATCCCTCATCCTGGAATGGCGCTCAAGTTCCACGAGCACGGCGATCATCATCCCGTCGCGGAGGTCCTATGGGACTGCTCCAAGCCAAACGAGATCGACGTGTTTATCGTGGAGCCCGACAGCGATGCGCTGCTGCCGAAGGCCGAGCAGCTTCTCGCACAGGGTTGGGAGGAGCAATGAGCGCGCCTCGCCGTCGCGGCGCAAACGGCAAGCCGGAACGCTCGAACGATCTGGCCAAGATCCACATCGCCAAGGCGCAGCTGCACCTGGAAGACGACACGTACCGCGACATGCTGTGGTCGGTCGCCCGCGTCCGCTCGGCGAAGGACTTGGACGGCGGCGGCCGCGAGGCCGTCTTGCGCCACCTGCGCAGCTGCGGTTGGAAGGACACTTCGACGGCCGGCGGCACGGCCTACAAGAAGGGCACGCCCGCCGCGTTGATCCGTTGGCTCTGGACGCAGCTGCACCAGGCCGGCGCCGTCGACGACAACAGCGACCGGGCGTTGCGCCGCTACATCGCCGGCCATCTGCCCGGCGCCATCGGCGACGAGATCGCCCCGCAGCACCTGGACCGGCAGGCGACCTCGTCCGTCATCGAGCAGCTCAAACGCTGGCTCGCCCGCATCGAGCTCGCCGCGAAGGAGCAGGCGACAGGATGAGCGCCAACCTCGACCGCTTCGCCAACCTGACCCGCGAGCTGGCCGACGTGGCCACGCGCATTGTGCGCGACGAGCTGGCGGTTCCGGAGGAGCGCGCGGCCGAGATCGGCATGCAGATCGCCCAGGACGTCTGCTCGGAGTTCGGCGGTCAACTGATCTACATCCCGATGAACGCGCTCGCCAAGATCGACCAGCGCGACCGCGACATGTTCTCGCTCTACCTGGCCAACGGCCGCGACGCGGTCGCCGTCGCCAAGCACTTCGGCGTCTGCATCCAGACCGCCTACCGCCGCATCAAGCTCGTCGAATCCGCCGCCTACGCGCTGCGCCAGGGCGCCCTGTTTGACCCCGCCGACTGACCGCGAGACTCGTTGCCGTGCACGAGATGGTCGTTCGCTGCGGCGCCGGCCCTGACGAGGATTGGCAAGGAGCGCTGGACGCTTGGATCGCCTCGCATCCTGGCTACGAGACGTTCCCTTCACCACCCGGTACGGTGCTGCTTATTCGCGATGTCGCCCCGGGCGCTCCAGTCGCCTGACAGGGCTTTCGCACGGCGAAACGAGTTTTCATTTTGGCTTCCCATTTCTTCCCTTGGTTGCCCATGATTTCCCGGTTATCAAGCAACACCCCTCCCGGTTATCGTGCGCCCCATCATTCTCCCGGAGGGAGAAGGGAAAAGCAAAGACAGCGGAGCAAGCTCTACGAGAGGCCAAGGCGGGCGAGCACCCCCGTAGAGCCGAGCTTGCTCGGCTGGTTTTCTTTCCCCCTCCGACACGCGGTTCAGCCACGCAATGCGGCGGCCTCGCGCGCAAGCGTCTGGATCGCAGCCCAGTCGCCTGACTTCACGGCGGCGGCCGGTGTGAGCCAGGAACCGCCGACCGCGGCGACGTTGGGCAGAGCAAGATAGTCGCGCGCATTGGCCAGGCCGATGCCACCCGTCGCGCAGAACCGCAGCTGTGGCAGAGGGCCACCGAGTGAACGCAGGGCTGGCGCGCCGCCGACATTCTCGGCCGGGAAGAACTTCAGATGCCGATAGCCGCGCTCGAGCAGGGTCATCGCTTCGCTCGCCGTCGCAACGCCGGGCAGATACGGCAACGCGATCGCGTCGGCGGCATCGAGCAGCGTCGCGGTGCCTCCGGGCGATACCGCGAAGCGGGCGCCCGCGCGCTCGGCGGCGTGCAGATGCTCGGCGCTCAGCACCGTGCCGACACCGACGACCGCACCTTCGACTTCGGCCGCTATCGCGCGGATCGCCTCGAGCGCCGCGGCGGTACGCAGCGTCACCTCGATCGCCGGAATGCCGCCAGCAACCAGCGCACGGGCGAGCGCGACCGCGTCGCGTGCGGAGTCGACGACGACGACCGGTATCACGGGCGCCAACGCCAGGATCCGCGCGAGCGCATCCTGCTTGTTCTCGATATCCGTCATCGGCTCACCTCGGCAAGGGTTGTTTTCATGACTTCGCGCGCCACAGCGCGACGGTGGGGATCATGCCCGCAATCGCCAGCGATCGGGCCTGGCCCCGTGCGATCCGCACCCGTACTTGCCTCACGCGACTGGACCGAAGATGCTCGCCCCGCGATCCGCAGTGCCGACCGCGTTGCGCAGCGCCGCGAACATCTCGCGGCCCATGCCGCTGTGGTAGCGGCTCAGGTCGGCCGTGGCGGCGCTGCGCGCGTTCCATTCCGATTCCTCGACCTGCGCCTGCAAGGTGCCGGCAATTGCGTCCAGGCGCACGATATCGCCATCGCGCAACCTCGCGATCGGGCCGCCGCACATCGCCTCGGGGGTCACGTGGATCGCCGCGGGCACCTTGCCCGATGCGCCCGACATGCGTCCGTCGGTAACCAGCGCGACGCGATGACCGCGATCCTGGAGCACGCCGAGGGTCGGCGTAAGCTTGTGCAACTCCGGCATGCCGTTGGCCTGCGGCCCCTGGAAACGCACGACCACGACAACGTCGCGATCCAGTTCGCCTGCGTCGAACGCACCCTTGACCTCGTCCTGGTCGTTGAAGATGCGCACGGGCGCTTCGATGACAACGCGATCCCCGGGCACGGCCGACACCTTGATGACCGCCTTGCCCAGATTGCCACCAAGCATGCGCAGGCCACCGTCGGCGCGGAACGGATCGGCAACCGGACGCAGCACGCTTTCGTTGCGGCTCTTCGCGGTGACCGGCACGCGCTCGACCGTGCCATCCGCCGCGAGCACGGGCTCGATGCGGTAACCCTCCAGTCCGCTGCCCCAGACCGTCTCGACATCGCCGTGGAGCAGACCGGCATCGAGCAGCTGGGCGATCACGAAACCGAGTCCGCCCGCGCTGTGGAAATGGTTCACGTCGGCAGCCCCGTTCGGATACACACGCGCAAGCAAGGGCACCGCCGCGGCGAGATCGTCGAAATCCTCCCAGCGCAGGTCGATGCCCGCGGCCGACGCCATCGCGACGAGATGCAGCAGGTGATTGGTCGAACCGCCGGTGACGTGCAGGCCGATCACGCCGTTGACGATGGCTCTCTCGTCGATGACCCGGCCGATCGGCGTGTACTGCTCGCCGAGCGCGCTGATGCGCGCGATGCGATGCACGGCCTCGACCGTCAGCGCGTCGCGCAGCGGCGTATCCGGATTGACGAAGCTCGCGCCGGGCAGGTGCAGGCCCATGAACTCCATGAGCATCTGGTTGGAATTGGCGGTTCCGTAGAACGTGCAGGTGCCCGGCGAATGATAGGACTGCGCTTCGGCATCGAGCAGCTCCGCACGGGTCGCCTTGCCTTCGGCGTAGCGCTGGCGCACGGCGGCCTTTTCGTTGTTGGGCAGGCCGCTCGGCATCGGCCCGGCCGGCACGAAAATGCCGGGCAGGTGACCGAAGTTCAGCGCGCCGATCAGCAGGCCCGGCACGATCTTGTCGCAGACGCCCAGATACAGCGCCGCGTCGAACATGTCATGCGACAGCGCGATGCCGGTGGCCAGCGCGATGACATCGCGCGAGAACAGCGACAGTTCCATGCCCGCGCGACCCTGGGTGACGCCATCGCACATCGCCGGCACGCCACCGGCAAACTGCGCGGTCGCGCCGGCCTCGCGCGCGGCGGCGCGGATCAGCGCGGGAAAGCGCTCGAACGGCTGATGGGCCGAAAGCATGTCGTTGTAGGCGCTGACGATCGCGATGTCCGCCGCGCGTCCTTCGCGCAACGCGGCCTTGTCGGCCGGTCCGCAGGCGGCGAAGCCATGCGCGAGATTGCCGCAGGACAGGCGCTGGCGGCGCACTCCGTCGCCGCGTGCACGATCGATGCGATCCAGGTACAGCTCGCGCGTTGGCCGGCTGCGTTCGGCGATGCGATGGGTGACCGCGTCGATGACGGGACTCAATGGCATGAGTGGCTCCTTGAACCGGGACGGCGCCGAGGATAACGCCCGACCCGTGAATGCATCATGGGCACCACCACGTCGTCGGTGCGGGTTGCAGATGCTGCAGCACGCGCTGCACCGGCAGCGCTGCGTCCTCGGCGTTGCCCGCCAGCGCGCGTTCGAGCACGGCGCGCTTTTCGGCACCCTCGATATGCAGGTGCACGGCGCGCCCGGCAGCCAGCACGGGCAGGGTCAAGGTGATGCGCGGCTCACCGGCCGCCGCTGCGCGCACGACGGCAAGCGGCGAAGCGCTGAGCGGATCGAGTGCCGCGGCAGTCCCTTCGCCACCGGGAAAGTACGAGGCGACATGACCATCCAGGCCCATGCCGAGCACGACGACATCCAGCGGCAGCAGCGTGGCGATATCGGACCCGATCGCTGCCAGCGCGTCTTCGGGCGACGGCGTGTCGCGATAGAGCGGCATGAAATGCGCGCGTGCGGCGGGCCCACGCAGCAGATGCTCGCGCAGCAGGCGCGCATTGGACCGCGCATGGTCCGCCGGTACCCAGCGTTCGTCGACGAGGGTCGCGCTCACACGCCACCAGTCCAGTTCCTCGCGCGCGAGGTACTCGAGAAAGCGCAGCGGAGTCGTGCCGCCGGACAGCGCCAGGGTCGCCTTGTCGCGCGCGCGGATCGCCGCGCGGAGTTCCTCGGCGACCGCGGTCGCCAGTGCCTGGGCGAGAGATTCGCTGTCGGCGTGGCGATGGCCGGGCAGACCGGCGACCCGATCGCTCGAAGCGTGCCGATCATCCATGCGCGAGTGCCTGAGCAGCGCCGTCGAGATCATGTGGCGCGTGTCCAAAAGGCATCGGGCCTGAAGGCCGTCCCACAGGAATCTCGCGGCGCTCCGGAGTTGTTGTGGGAGGGCCTTCAGGCCCGATGCTCTTGCCCGACCCGGAGAAAAGCGGCGCGCGTGGCAGACGCATCACCGCCGCAGCGCGCGCAAGGTTCGGCCGCCTGTTCTCAATGCGCATCTTCATGCCAGGTTCGGCCATCGCGCTCGATCAGGGCGACGGCCGCACTCGGCCCCCAGGATCCGGCGGTGTAGGGCTTGGGCGATTCGCCACCGGCGACCCATGCGGCGAGAATCGGATCGATCCAGGCCCACGCCGCCTCGACTTCGTCGCGGCGCATGAACAGGGTCGGATTGCCGCGAACGACATCCATGAGCAGACGTTCATAGGCCTCGGGATGGTGCGCTCCGAACTCTTCGGCAAAGCTCATGTCCAGCGCCACGCGTTTGAGACGCAGGCCGCCCGGACCCGGCTCCTTGATCATGAGCCAGAGCTTGACGCCTTCATCGGGCTGCAGGCGCAGGACCAGCTTGTTCGGCGCGATCGGTCCACCCGCACCATTGAATATCGAGTGTGGAACGCTGCGGAACGTCACGATGATTTCAGACACGCGCTCGGCCAGCCGCTTGCCGGTACGCAGGTAGAACGGCACTCCGCCCCAGCGCCAGTTGCCGACTTCGGTTTTCAGGGCGACGAAGGTTTCGGTGCGCGAGGCGTTGTGGCCGAGTTCGTCCAGATAGCCGGCCGCGGGCTGCCCGTGCGCGGCACCGGCGCGATACTGGCCGCGCACGCTGAGTGCCGCCGCATTGCCGGCGGTGATCGGCCTGAGCGCACGCAGCACCTTGAGTTTCTCGTCGCGCACGGCATCGGCGTCCAGCGTGGCCGGCGGCTCCATCGCGACCATGCACAGCAGCTGCAGCAGGTGGTTCTGGACCATGTCGCGCAGCGCGCCGGCGTTGTCGTAGTACGAAGCGCGCTTCTCCAGGCCCACCGTCTCGGCGACCGTGATCTGGACGTGATCGATGTGCGCACTGTTCCACAATGGCTCGAATAGCGCATTGGCGAAACGCAGCGCGAGAAGGTTCTGGACGGTTTCCTTGCCCAGATAGTGATCGATGCGGAAGATGTGCCTCTCGTCGAACGATCGGCCGACCGCGTCGTTGATCGCATGCGCGCTCGGCAGGTCGCGGCCGATCGGTTTTTCGATCACCACGCGCGAACGTTCGTCATTGAGTCCGTTTTCGCGCAGGCGCTCGCAGATGTCCACGAACAGAGCGGGACTCGTCGAAAGATAGAAGACGTGCACGCGATCCGCGGTGATCGCGCGCAATTCGGCAGCGAACTCTATCCAGCCCGCCGGCGCCGATGCATCGAGCGGGCGATAGGAGATCAGGGAGAGGAATTCGGCGGCGCGCGGCATGAGCTCGGCGGCGCAGATGCGCTGGAGCGCATCGGCCACGGTATCGCGATAGTCGGTATCGCTGCGGGTGTCGCGGGCAACGCCGATGATCCGGCTCGATGGTGGAATCTGCCCGTCGCAGAAGCGCCGGAACAGGGCCGGCAACAACTTGCGCAAGGCCAGGTCGCCCGTGCCACCGAAGATCACGAGGTCGAACGGATCGACCGGCTGCTGCTGGGAAGTCACTCGGAACGCCTCGGGAGGGAACGAAGAATCACGGCACGAGACGATACCAGTTCAATACCATGGCGTCCAGAGATTCCCCTTCTCCCAACGGGAGAAGTGAAGGAACGATGGCGCTCCAGGGTTTCCGGTCATCGCTTGATCGCACGATTTGCACGAATGGGTAATGCCCTGGAATGGTTCCCCTTCTCCCCGCGGGAGAAGGTGGCGCGCAGCGCCGGATGAGTGAAAGGTCGCCCATTCCTGCCGCGACAAACCGAAGCATCCTTCCCTCATCCGCCTTCGGCACCTTCTCCCGGAGGAGAAGGGAAAAGAAGCGGCAACGGCGGGGCCTGCAAGCTCGCGCCTTCGCATCTCGATCCCGTAGAGCCGAGCTTGCTCGGCTGCTTTTTCCACCCCGCACGGATACCGCCAAAGGCCGAGGCAGCGGAGCAAGCTCCGCCCTACGAGAGGCGCGGCTTCTTTTCTCCCCTCGGGAGAAGGGAAAAACGACGGCGCTGCGGGACTCCGCTCACCGGCACACTTTGCACGATATGGTATTGCACTGGTATTCTCGATCGCATGCACACCGCCCTGCTCCAGGAATATGCGCGCCTTGGCACCGAGTCGGGCCGCGTGCTCGCGTACGAGCGCCTGCGCCGTGCGGTGCGCAATGTCGTCGTCAACGGCGCATTGCCGCCGGGCCAGGCGTTGCCGAGCGAGCGCGACCTGGCCGGCATGCTGTCGCTGTCGCGGGTGACCGTGCGCAAGGCACTGGCAGGGCTGGTCGAGGAAGGTCTGCTCACCCAGCGTCATGGCGCCGGCACGTTCGTCGCCGCACGCATCGTCAAGTCGGTTTCACGCATGACCAGCTTCACCGAGGATCTGCGCTCGCGCGGCCTCGATCCGCGTTCGGTGTTCCTCGAGCGCAGCATCAGCGAGGCGACGCCCGAGGAGGCCATGGCCCTGAACCTGTCGCCCGGCACCGCGGTGATCCGCCTGTATCGCATCCGTTACGGCGGCGACGAGCCGCTGGCGATCGAACGCACGACCGTGCCGCAGTCCATGCTCGCGGACCCCAACGAAGTCAGGGACTCGTTGTACGAAGCACTGGATGTGCACGGCCGCCGCCCGCGCCGCGCACTTCAGCACCTGCGTGCGGTCGCCTTCGATGCGCGGCAGGCGGCAATGCTCGGCCTGGCGCCCGGCAGTCCCGGATTGTTGATCGAACGTCGCGCCTATCTCGACGACGGGCGCACGGTCGAGTACACGCGTTCGTACTATCGCGGCGATGCATATGACTTCGTTGCCGAGCTGCACAGCGACTGAGCAGCGCTCAGGAGCGCCAGATCCGTCTACGCAGCACCACGGCGAGCGCCAGCACGCCAAGAAACGCGGCATAGATGAAGGTCGATGCGGCGACCTGCTTCCAGATCGACCCGCCGATGCCGGCGCTGGCCTCGTAGGACGCGATCATCGCCCACGCGCTCAGGCCTATCGCCACGAGGATTGCGCCGAGATCGAATCCGCGCCGCGCCGCGGTACGCGCCATCGCACGCGGAAACGACCAGTACGCCCAGAGCAGGATCGCGAACCACGGCGCGAACAGGATCAGGGCGAGCCAGCGCATCAGGCCTTGTCCTTCTTTGCGTCCTTGTCGGCCTTGAGCACAGCCAGCGCAGCGCGCACGTGCTCAACCTCGACCAGGACCTGTGCATCGGCCGCGAGACCCGACAGATCGAATGCGCCACCCGCGGCGACCATCGCGGCGACGCACTTTCCGCTTTCCTTCGGCGAATCGAATCCGCGACTCTGAAGCAGGACGATGCCGTCACCATCGACGAGCTTGAAATAGAACTTGCCGTCGGCTTCGCGGTAGCTTTTGAGTTGCGGCCGGGCCACGGCAAGGGCGTCGGTCGCAGTCGCGCCGACGACGGCCGTTCCACCAGGATCGACACCACGATTGCCCAACCGACCAAGGCCGACGGCTTCGCGCAACGCCGCAAGCAACGGCGCGCTGCGTTCGCGCGCCTTGCGCGCACCCACCAACAGTCGCTGCTCGATCTCGTCGGGTGTCTGCATCAGCGAGTTGTAGCGTTCGCGCGGCGAAGCAAGCTCGATGTCGATGCGTTCGAACAACTTCTGTTTGGCATCGCCCCAGGCGATGCCGTCGGCGAAGGCCTCGCGCATCGCTGCGGTTTCCTCGGCACTGGCGAAGGCCTGGTAGATCGCGAAGATGCTGGAACCCTCCGTGTCCTTGGCTTCGCCTGGCGCGCGCGAATCGGTGACGATGCCGAGGATCGCCTTATTGAGGTCGTTCGGCGAGAGCCAGAGCGGAATCGTGTTGTTGTAGCTCTTGGACATCTTGCGGCCATCCAGTCCGGGCAGCGTCGCGACGCTGTCCTCGATGACCGCCTCGGGCAACACGAACGGCAGCGCATCACCGCCGGTCGCATGGCGATATGCATCCCCGTAGATGTGGTTGAAGCGCTGCGCGATGTCGCGCGCCATCTCGATGTGCTGGATCTGGTCGCGCCCGACCGGCACACGATGCGCATTGAACACGAGGATGTCGGCGGCCATCAGCACCGGATACATGAAGAGCCCGGCCGTGATTCCGGCATCGTCATCGATCTCCTCTTGCGTCTTGTTGCGATCCACGGCGGCCTTGTAGGCATGCGCGCGATTGAGCAGACCTTTCGCGGTGACGCAGGTCAGCAACCAGGTCAGCTCGGGAATCTCGACGATGTCCGATTGCCGGTAGAAGAACGCGCGATCGGTGTCCAGGCCGAGCGCAAGCCAGGTCGCGGCGATTTCCAGACGCGACTGCGCGACTCGCTGCGGATCCTCGCATTTGACCAGCGCGTGGTAATCGGCAAGGAAATAGAACGACTCGACGTCGTCGCGCCGGCTCGCGGCGATCGCGGGGCGGATCGCGCCGACATAGTTGCCCAGATGGGGCGTGCCGGTGGTCGTGATGCCGGTCAGGGTGCGGATCTTGGAGGTCATGGCGGTCGGGATCGCGGAATCGCGCAGTTTAAGCGATCCGCTGCGATGTGCCGACGTGCGGCAGACTGTGAATTTGCGTGGCAGCCACTGGATTCGCCATCCGCGCGGCGCGATCCTGCGCACCCCAGTCGAACGGAGGGCGTGTCATGGCGGGCAAGTTCACCGTGTTCACCGGAAAGAACGGCAAGGTCTATTTCAACCTCAAGGCATCCAATGGCGAGATCATCCTTGCCAGCCAGGGTTATGCCGACAAGGGCGGCGCGCGCAACGGCATCGAATCGGTGCGGGTCAACGCACCGAAAGCCGAGCGCTGCGAAAAAAAGGCCGCGAGCAACGGCAAGTTCCATTTCAACCTGCTCGCGGGCAACAGCCAGGTCATCGGAACCAGCGAGACCTACGAAACCGAACGCGCGCGCGATGCAGGCATTGCCTCGGTCATGAAGAACGCGCCCGACGCGGCCTTGGAATAGGCGGTTGTCCAAGGCCCCTCCGGGCCGCCTTCGCCTCTCGTAGAGCGAAGCTTGCTCCGCTGCATGCCCGTCCGTCGCGCGATGGACAAGGGCAGCCGAGCAAGCTCGGCTCTACGGGGTACTCGCCGCCTTCGCCTTTCGTAGAGCGGCGCTTCCGTTTTCTTTGCGTGCAGGCCCAGCAATCGCCGCTTCTTTTCCCTTCTCCCTCCGGGAGAAGGTGCCGAAGGCGGATGAGGGAAGAGTGCTGCGGTCTTGCCGCAACAGGAATCGTGCGCGACCTCTCCCTCATCCGGCGCTGCGCGCCACCTTCTCCCGAGGGGAGAAGGCAAGATGCGCCTGTCGTAGAGCTTGCTCCGCTGTCTTTGCCATTTCCTGAAGGCTCTCCGACCCAAGCAGCGGCGATGAAACCCCGCGCGCGACCGGACCGCGTTGGACATCCCACCAACCCGGAGGTGTCCCATGCGTGCCCTGTTCTGCGCTGCCCTGTTCGCCCTGACCATCGCCCTGCCCGCGCATGCCGGCAGTCTCGTCGATCTGGCTGTCATCGATCGTGAAACCGGTGCGACGCTGCAGACATGGTCGCGCCACGGCAAGCTGCACATTGCCGGCAAGCCCGGTCATCGCTATGCCGTTCGCCTGACCAACCGCACCGGCGCACGCGTGCTCGCGGTCCTGTCGGTCGATGGCGTGAATGCAGTGACCGGCGAAACCGCCAGCGCCGCGCAAAGCGGCTACGTGCTCGATCCGTGGGAATCCACCGAGATCAACGGCTGGCGCAAGAACCTCGACGAAATCGCCCAGTTCAATTTCACGGCGCTGTCCGACAGCTATGCCGCGCAGACCGGACGCCCCGCGAACGTCGGCGTGATCGGCGTGGCCGTGTTCACCGAGCGCCGGCCGCTTTGGCGCGACAACGCACGTATCGGTTCGAGTGCACCGCGCCCGTCATACCCACCCTCGGAAGCGCCGCTTGCCGCCGAAACCGAAGCCGGTGCAGCCAAATCGCAATCCTCGGATCGCGCCGCGGCGCCGATGGCACAAGCCGACGCCCGCCGCGAACGTCTGGGCACGGGCCACGGCGAACGCGAGTGGTCGCGCGTGTCGACGACCACGTTCGTGCGCGCCAGTTCGCGTCCGGCCGAACAGATCGCGGTCTGGTACGACAGCCGTGCCAACCTGATCGCCCGCGGCATCATTCCGCGCCAGCCGATCGCCCAGCATCGCGAGCCCGACCCGTTCCCTTCGCGCTTCGTGCCTGACCCGCCGCGGCGCTGGTAGATCGCATGTCGGTTCCGCGGCTGCGCCGCTTGAACCGACCTGCACGGGCCTTGCGAAAATCCCGACCAGGTCGGCTCAAGGCGCGCAGCGCCGGAGCCGACGGCAACACCGCCGGAAACCTTGGAACCATTCCGGCCCCAATCAGATGTCGGTTCCGCGGCTGCGCCCCTTGAACCGACCTGCGAGGGCTTGAACGGCCCTACGCGGGCGTACGGAGTCTGTCGACAGGGACGCTCCCCCGGCCGCGCCCGCGCGTCGGCCGCGCACCCTTCACGGCATGGGAGCTTGCCGGGCCATCGAAGTCGGTTCAGTCCAGGACTGAATGAACCGACCATGACAATGTAAATCCCGGAACTCGACGTCAAAAATCCGTTGCGCTTGAAAGGAATCAGGAACAAGATCGGAGGGCTCGCACCAGGAGTGACCGCGAGCAACAGGGGGAGCCCGCTTTCAAGGACATGCGCTGCATCCAATGCAGCCATCGGAGAGCCAGCGCCCAAACCCGCATCCAAGATCTTGGGGAAATTCATGACTAATACGCTCTCCGGAAAGAGCGCTGGCAAGAGGCGTTTGACGCCTCTGGCCAGCGCTCTCGCCTTGACACTCATGTCGGGGCTGACCGCTTCCGCATCCGCCTCGTTCAATCCGATCATCAGCATGGTCGGCACCGTGCCGAAGACGCTGTCGGCCAATGTGCTGATGCCCTCGCCCGCCGGTGACGTCGCGTACTACACGATCGTCCTCAAGGACGCCCCGGTAGCGACCTACGCAGGTGAACTCGCGGGATTGCCGCCACCGGATCGCCTGATCCGCGGCGCGACGACCGGAAAGCTGGATCTGAATTCCCCAGCCACTCAGGCGTACGTCAGTTATCTGCAAACCCGTCAGGATGCATTCGTCGCCGACATCGGCGCGACGTTCGGACGTCAACTGTCGGTCATGGCGCGCATGCAGCATGCGCTCAATGCCGTGATCGTTGGCCTGAGCAGCGAAGAAGCCACCGAACTTTCCAAGCGCCCCGACGTGCTCATCGTCGAGCGCGAACACGAACTGGAACTTCATACCGACAACGGCCCGACCTTCATCGGTGCGCCGGCGATCTGGGGTGGCAGCACCGCCAGCGGCGCGAGCACTCAGGGTGAAGGCATCATCGTCGGTATCATCGATACCGGCGTGAACTGGCAGAGCCCCGCGTTCGCCGCGGTGGGCCCGATCGATGGCTACGTGCACCAGAATCCTGACGGCGCCGGCAACTATCGCGGCCTGTGCGTAGCACCCTTCGCCGATGTCGGTCGCTGCAATGACAAGCTGATCGGCATCTACAATTTTGCCTCGACCTCACCGACACGCAGCGGCGTCGATACCCAGGGCCATGGCTCGCACACCGCGAGCACGGTTGCCGGCAACCGCTGGCAGGCGACTTACGCGAGTGGCGATTTCATCGTCTCCGGCGTTGCCCCGCATGCCAACGTGATCGCCTACCTGGCGTGTCCGACGACGTCGTGCCCGACCACCGCAACGACGCAGTCAGCCAACCAGGCCGTCATCGACGGTGTCGATGTCATCAACTTCTCGATCGGCGGCGGTACCTCGCCGTGGACCGATACCACCTCGGTGGCATTCCGCAACGCAAACGCGGCCGGCATGTTCATCGCCGCCTCCGCGGGCAATACGAGCACGGCGATTCCGAATCCGCAGGGCCAGGTCAATCATCTGGAACCGTGGGTCCAGACCGTCGCTGCGTCCACCCAGGATCGCATCATCGCGGTCAGCCTGGACCTGACCAGCGAAGTAAGCCCGCCGCCGAACACGCAGGATATTCCGATGCGTCCCGGCGGCTCGCCGCTGCCGACCGCAAGCCTGATCGACGTACCGCTGATCAAAAGCCCGAACTTCGCCAACGGCCTGACCGATGGCTGCTCGCCCTACCCGGCGGGCACGTTCACGCGCACCGGCGCACCGGCGGACCGCATCTTCGCCGACGGCTTTGACGATACTCCGCTGCCGCCGATCACCCAGGGTGCGGTCGCCGCGCTCCATCTCGACTCGACCGCCAGCGCCTGCGCGAGCGGCGCACGCCGAACCGCCGCGCTGAACGCCGGTGCGATCGGCGTGATCTTCGTCGATGTGGCTTATCTCAACCTTGGCGCTGCCGACACCTCATGGTCGATGCTGCGCTCGGACTGGGACAACCTCGAAGCCGCGTACAACCCGGCCACTGCAACGGTGTCGATCGACATCAATGCGGCCGCGTTCCCGGCCCAGGCTGACGTCATCGCCGGATTCAGCTTCCGCGGACCGCGTCTGGTCGGTGGCCAGGGCATGGTCAAGCCCGACATCACCGGTCCCGGCGTGGACATCCTCGCGTCCGGTGCAGCCCCCGTGGTTGGCGCCAACGGCGTGTACCTCAGCAACGGCACCTCGATGTCGAGCCCGCACATGGCCGGTGCAGCCGCGCTGATGCGCGCGCTCAACCCGACCTGGACCGCCCCGCAGATCAAGTCCGCGCTCAACCTGAGCTCGAACAACTTCGGTGCGATCAACCAGGACGGCTCGCCCGTCAGGCTGTGGGACTATGGCTCCGGTCGCGTGAACCTGGCCGCCGCCTCCAAGGTCGGCCTGATCATGGACGAGACACCGGCGAACTTCCTTGCCGCGAATCCGGCTACGGGCGGCGAGATTTCCTCGCTCAACCTCGCCAGCATCGCCAAGTACAACGCTGTCGGCAGCACGGTGTTCACACGTACGGTTCGCCGCGCCCGTTCCGGTACGCAGACCTACAACCTGTCGGCCACCGGGTTCCCGCCCGGCGCGATCAGCGTCTCGCCGACCTCGTTCACGATCAACGCAAGCGGAACGCGCGTCATTACCGTCACGGTCCAGAGCGGACTGCTGACGGAAGGCGAGTGGACGCTCGGCGAAGTGGCGATCACGCCAGCGGGCGGCGACGAGCCGAACCTGCACATGCCGGTGGCGATCTACCCGGGTGGTCCACAGATCGCAGTCAGCCCGACTTCGCTGTCAGGCAGTTCCGATACGACGGTGAGCAACAACCTCACGATCAGCAACATCGCCAATCCGACCCTGAACTGGACGGTCCAGACCACCGGTAACGGCGTGGTCACGCCATTCAACACGACCTCGACGTCGAACGGCTGGCAGGGCGGCAGGTATCTCGGCTTTGTCCCGGAGCGCGGCTACTACTGGTCGCAGAACTTCGATGTCGATGCCGCGATGCGCGTCACCACGTTGCGCGCCAACGGCTTCACGCTGCCAAGCACCCCCGCACTCTCGGCCACCACGACGCCGTCGATCACGTTCAGCGTGTATGCCGACAATGCCGGTGAGCCGGCCGGTGCTCCGGAAGGATTCGGTGCTGCACCGCTGTGGACGTTCACCGGTGCGATCGGTGCGGCCAACGGCATCACGACGACCGGCGGCGCCCTCTCGCTCAACCTCAACGCCACCAATGTCGTCGGCACGCCGCTCAACCTGACGTCCGGTCGTTACTGGATGACGATTGCTCCGAGCATCAATGGCACCGGCGCGCAAACGGCAGCCAGCCCGCTGTGGGCCTGGTTCGTCAGTGGCGATGCCCCGATCGGCAACGCGCCGAAGCTGTATGCGCCATGGAGCGACCCGAGCCAGTTCAGCACCCCTGCCGGCCTGACCATGCTCTCGGGCTTCGTCCAGGGCACGGTCGACTGCAACCTCCCGGCATGGGTCGGCCTGACCACGACGGCCGGTTCGCTCGGCTTCGCGGGTTCGCAGGTGATCCCGGTGGAATTCAATGCCACCGGCCTGCCGGCAGGCACCTACACAGGCAACCTGTGCATCAGCAGCAACGCGACCAACTTCCCGCTCCTGCCGGTACCGCTGACATTCACGGTCCCGACTGGCGGCTCGATGGCGCCGACGATCAGCAAGGCGTTCGCACCGACCTCGGTCGAAGCGAACACGCCGAGCACGCTGACGATCACGCTGGCCAATTCCGGCGGCGTGGCATCCACGCTCAGCGCGGACCTCGTCGATACGTTCCCGAGCGGCCTCGTGGTCGCCGCCACGCCGAACTCGAGCACGACCTGCGCAAGCGGAACCGTTCTCGCCAGTGCAGGCGGCGGATCGGTCACGCTGCAGACGGGTGCGGTGATTCCGGCAACCGGCAACTGCACCGTGTCCGTCGATGTGACCTCGGCCGCCGCTGACGATTACGACAACGTGATCGCGATCGGCGCGCTGCAGACCAGCACGGGCAACAACGCGGCGGCGGCGAATGCGACGCTGACCGTCACGCCGGTTGTGGTCCTCGCCTGCACGACCGGTGACGAGGTCGAGGTCGAAGCCACGGCCGGTACCACCGGCCCGAGCGGCTACACGACGCTCAAGGGCGCCTTCGACGCGATCAACGCCGGCACCCACCAGGGCGTCGTCGACATCGCGATCTGCGATGACACGACCGAAACCGACAGTGCCGTGCTCAACGCGAGCGGCACGGGTTCTGCGGTGTACACGGCGGCAACGATCACGCCAGCCGGCGGTGCAGCCCGCACGGTCAGCGGCGCGATCGCCGCGGGCAGCCCGCTGATCGATCTGGCAGGTGCCGACAACGTGACCATTGACGGCCTCAACAGCGGCGGCAATGCGCTGACGTTGTCGAACACGACGGTAGCCAACACCGCCGGCACGAGCACGATCCGCTTCATCAATGGCGCGACGGGCAACACCGTGACCCGCACCACCGTGCTCGGATCGTCCACCACGTTGATGGCGAACGCAGGCGGCACCATCCTGTTCAGCACAAGTACCGAAGCCGGCGGCAACAGCGACAATACGATCTCGCTCAACAGCATCGGCCCGGCGGGTTCCAATCTGCCGAGCAAGGGTGTCTATGCGCTCGGGTCGGCATCGCCGAACCACAACGTGGACAATGTCATCGACGGCAACAACGTCTTCGACTTCTTCCTGCCCACCGGCACCGGCGGTACAGCCGGCATCAGCACCCAGGTCAACAACGACAACACGACGATCTCGAACAACCGGATCTACCAGACCGCACCGCGCACGTTCACGGGAGCAGTCGGCATCCGCTATTCGGGCATCCTGATCAACTCGGCGACGTATACAAACAACGTCACGGGCAACGTGATCGGCTTCGGTGCAGCGGACGGAACCGGAACGACCACGATCACCGGGACCGGCACGGGTCTGGGTAACGAGGTACGCGGCATCATCTATACCAATGCAAGGACGACGCCGCCCTTCAGCACGGTTTCCGGAAACACGGTCTCGGGGATCAACCAGACGACGAACCGCAATGCTACGAGCAGCACGACGGCGGAGACGGCCTCGTTCGTCGGCATCCACAGCGGTTCGTCTGCCGACGCGCCGGCCAATATCGTCGGCAACACGATCGGCAGCCAGGATGGTTCATCGACGATCGTGATCAATGCCGGATCAACCACCGCCAACACGGCTCCAGTCACTGCGATCCTCAACTACAACTGGCTCAGTGGCGTGTCGATCGCGAACAACAATATCGGCTCGATCACGATCAACAACAATGCGGGCACCGGCACGGCCACGAGTTTCCGAGGCATCTTCGTCAGCGCGACGACTGGCGTGCTGCATTCGGTGACCGACAATGTCATTGGTGGCCCGACACCTGCAGGTGGAATCACCAGCAACCTGGTCGGTGCCAACTCGGCGTTCGCGATCCATTTCGTGGCCGCAAGCGGCACAGTCACCGGCAACACGGTTCGCAACATCACCAACAATGCGAACAACGCGGCGGTCGTGCTGAGTGGCATCTTCATGTCGGGCAGCAATGCGGTGAATCCGAACACGGTTGCCGGCAATACCGTACATTCGCTGCGCAACATCGTGACCGGCGGGGCCGGGGGCGCAACCTACGCAATCGACCTTGCGATTTCGACCAATCCTGCGAGCGTGGTCGAGAAGAACCTGGTGCATTCGATCACCGCCGACACGACGCTGACGACATACCAGATCATCGGTCTGTTCATGCGCAACACCGGTGGTTCGGCCGCTTCGGTCCGCAACAACATGGTCCGTCTGGGTCTTGACCCCGCAGGCGCGTCGATAACCACCGCGCTCTTCATCACGGGCATCCGCGATGCGGCCGTGGCAGGTGCGACCAACAACTTCTACCACAACAGCGTCTACATCGGCGGAAGCAACGTGGCGCCTACGGGATCGAACACCTATGCGTTCAACAGTGATTCGATCACCACGACCCGGAACTTCCAGAACAACATCTTCTGGAACGCACGCAGCAATATCGGCACCGGCGGCACCGCGCACGTCGCCATCCGGGTCGGCGGAACGGCACCGAACCCGCCGGGGTTGACCAGCAATTACAACGTAATTCTGGCCAATGGCAACGATGGTGTCACCGGCGTGTTCAATGCAGCCATCGTGCCGACGTTGCTCGACTGGCAGACCGCGACCGGACAGGACGCCAACAGCTTCGCCGCCAATCCGCAGTACATCGCGCCGGATGGTGACGCGGCAACCGGCGACCTGCATATCAGCCCGGTCAATCCGACGCCGATCGAAGGCACCGGAACGCCGATCGCCAGTGTCACCGACGATTTCGACGGCCAGGACCGCTCAGGCCTGACACCGACCGACATCGGTGCCGATGCGGGCAACTTTGTGCCGTAATCTTCATCCGCTCCACGCACCACCCGAAGGGCGCCGCAAGGCGCCCTTCTTTTTTGCGGTCCAGAAATCCCGCCGCACAAGCTCATGCCGAACGGTCATGCCGGCGCTAACGTTTTTCCAACGCTCCTCGCGCACAATCGTCTTCCCCCGTTGCGAGCGAGACGACCATGCGCACACCTATCCAGACCCTCGTGTTGTTGGGCCTTGTGGCGCTCGGAGCCGCCGCGATTCCGGCCCGCGCCGCCGATGTCTCGATCCTCAATGTCTCCTACGACCCGACCCGCGAGCTGTACCAGCAGCTCAACCCGCTGTTCATCGCGCAGTGGAAGGAGAAGACCGGCGAGACCGTGACGATCCGCCAGTCGCACGGCGGTTCGTCCAAGCAGGCGCGCGCGATCATCGACGGGCTCGAGGCCGATGTCGCCACGCTCGGCATCGCCTCGGACATCGACGCGCTCGTCGAGCACGGCGGCCTCGTGCCAGCGAACTGGCAGGACCTGCTGCCCGGCGATTCCACGCCGTACGTGTCCACGCTCGTCTTCCTCGTGCGCAAGGGCAATCCCAAGGGCATCGCCGACTGGGGCGATCTGGCCAAACCCGGCATCGCCGTGATCACGCCGAACCCGAAAACCTCCGCCGCGGCGCGCTGGGCCGTGATCGCTGCGTGGGCCTGGGCGCTCAAGCACAATGATGCGGACGAGGCCAAGGGCTTCGAGTTCCTGCGCAAAGTGTTCGCCAATGTCCCGGTGCTTGATACCGGTGCGCGCGGCTCCACGGTCACGTTCGCCCAGCGCGGCCTTGGCGACGTGCTGATCGCCTGGGAAAACGAGGCTCATCTCGTGCTCAAGGAATTCGGCGCGGGCAAGTTCGATATCGTCGTGCCGCCGTTCTCGATCCTCGCCCAACCGCCCGTCGCCGTGGTCGAGAAGAACGCCACGAAACGCGGCACCGGAAGAGTCGCCCGCGCCTATCTGGAATTCCTCTACACCGAGCAGGCGCAGGAGGTCATCGCGAGGAACCACTACCGGCCGCTCCACGCGGCGGTCGCGGCGCGCCACGAATCGGCATTCCCGAAGATCGAGCTCGTGAACATCCGCGATTTCGGCGGCTGGAAACTCGTGCAGCCGAAGTTCTTCGGCGACGGCGGCATCTTCGACCAGATCTACGCCACGAGGAAATAGTTGTCCTGGCCGCCACGGACGCGGAACGCCGGAAAACCGTGGTCATTGCGGCCATTCCGGCGACGGCGTCCGCTGGTACGCTTCCAGTCCCGTTGCATTTCAGCCGAGACCGATGAACACCGCCGCCACGCTGCCGCCGCTGCCCTGGAAACGCCGCTCGAACCGGTCGGTGCTGCCCGGGTTCGGCCTGACCCTGGGCTTCACGCTGGCCTACCTGTCGGCGATCGTGCTGATCCCGTTGGCCGCGCTGCTGTTGCGCGCGGCAGGGCTTGGCCTGGGTGACATCTGGCGCATCGTCTCGAGCGAGCGCGTGCTCAATGCGCTGTGGCTGAGCTTTGCCGGCGCACTCGGCGCGACCGCGATCAACGCGGTGCTCGGCGTCGTCCTGGCCTGGGTGTTCGTGCGCTACGAATTTCCGGGCCGGCGCCTGTTCCACGCGATGATCGATCTGCCGTTCGCACTGCCGACCGCGGTGGCCGGCATCGCGTTGACCACGGTGTATGCGGCCAACGGTTGGCTCGGTGCACCGCTGGAGGCGATCGGCATCAAGGTGGCCTATACACCGCTCGGCGTGATTCTCGCGATGACGTTCGTGAGCCTGCCGTTCGTCGTGCGCACGCTCGAGCCCGTGCTCGCCGAAATCGATGCGCACATGGAGGAGGCCGCGGCGACGCTCGGCGCCTCGCGCCGGCAGACGATCACCCGCGTGATCCTGCCGCTGCTCACGCCGGCCCTGCTGACCGGTTCGGCACTCGCGTTCGCGCGCGCGGTCGGCGAGTTCGGCTCGGTCATCTTCATCGCCGGCAACATTCCGAACGTCTCGGAGATCGCGCCGCTGCTGATCTTCATCCGCCTGGAGGAATTCGACTACAACGGTGCCGCGGTGGTCGCCACGGCGATGCTCGCGATCTCGTTCGTGCTGCTGCTGGCCATCAACCTGCTCCAGCACTGGAGCCGCCGCCATGCGCATTGAGCGACGCATGCGATCCGCTGTGCGCACGCACGAGGTTCCGGCGCATGGCCGCTAGTTCATCGGTTGTCCGCCGCACCGCCGCCACGAGCGAGCCGTTCTGGCTGCGCTGCGTGCTGATCGGGCTCGCGCTCGCGCTGCTCGGCGTGTTCCTGCTGCTGCCGCTCGTCGTGATCTTCCAGCAGGCATTCGCGGGCGGCATCGACACCTTCATCGCCGCGCTGACCGAAGCCGACGCACTCAACGCGATCAAGCTCACGCTGATCGTCGCCGCGATCGCGGTGCCGCTCAACACGGTCTTCGGCGTCGCCGCGGCCTGGTGCATCGCCAAGTACGAGTTCCGTGGCCGCAACGTGCTGATCACGCTGATCGACCTGCCGTTCTCGGTCTCGCCCGTGATCGCCGGCATGGTCTGGGTGCTACTGTTCGGGCGTGGCGGCTGGCTGCATCCATGGCTGGAGGCCAACGACATCCGGATCATCTTCGCCCTGCCCGGCCTCGTCATCGCGACCGTGTTCGTGACCTTTCCGTTCGTCGCGCGCGAGCTGATCCCGCTCATGCAGGCGCAGGGCAACGACGAGGAGTACGCTGCGCTCACGCTAGGCGCGGGAGGCTGGAGCACGTTCTGGCATGTGACCCTGCCGAACATCCGCTGGGGCCTGCTCTACGGCGTTCTGCTCTGCAACGCGCGCGCGATGGGCGAGTTCGGCGCGGTGTCGGTAGTCAGCGGCCACATCCGCGGCATGACCAACACGATGCCGCTGCACGTGGAGGTGTTGTACAACGACTACCAGTTCACCGCCGCGTTCGCGGTGGCCTCGGTGCTGGCCTTGCTGGCGTTCGTCACGCTGGCCCTCAAATCCCTGCTGGAATGGCGGCACGGCGCGGAACTCGCCGCGTTGCGCGGCCACTGAACGATGCGGAACCCGTCATGAAGATCACGCTGCGCAATGTCGGAAAACGCTTCCGGGATTTCACCGCGCTCAAGAATATCGACCTCGACATCCGTGCCGGTGAACTGCTGGCGCTGCTCGGGCCGTCCGGCTCGGGCAAGACCACGCTGCTGCGCGCGATCGCGGGGCTTGAGCCGATCGACCACGGCCGCATCCTGTTCGACACCGTGGATGCGACGACGCTGTCGGTGCAGGAACGCCGCGTCGGTTTCGTATTCCAGCACTACGCGCTGTTCAAGCACATGAGCGTGCTCGACAACATCACGTTCGGCCTGCGCGTGCGTCCACGCGCGCAGCGACCGTCGAAGGCCGACATCCGCAAGCGCGGACGCGACCTGCTTGATCTGGTCCAGCTCGGTGGCCTCGATGATCGCTATCCGAACCAGCTCTCGGGCGGCCAGCGCCAGCGCGTGGCGCTCGCACGTGCACTCGCGATCGAACCGCGCGTGTTGCTGCTCGACGAACCGTTCGGCGCGCTCGATGCGAAGGTTCGCAAGGAACTGCGCGACTGGCTGCGCGGCCTGCAGCGACAGACCGGCTACACCACGGTGTTCGTCACCCACGACCAGGAAGAAGCCCTCGAACTGGCCGACCGCGTCGTCGTCATGAACGCCGGCGGCATCGAGCAGATCGACACGCCCGAAGGCATCACCGCGCGCCCGGCCACCGCGTTCGTCACCGATTTCGTCTCGCGCGACAGTGCCCGCACCGGATTCGACGAGCGCTTCGTGCTCGTGCCCTCGTAGAGCCGAGCTTGCTCGGCTGCTCTGCTGGTCGAAAGACAGCGGAGCAAGCTCGGACTACGGGATCGTCGCCCCTTCGCCCCTCGTAGAGCGGAGCTCGCTCCGCTGCGGTTGCCGGTGGCGGTTCCCGTGAAGGATATAAAAAGCAGCCGAGCAAGCTCGGCACTACGGGATCGTCGCCACGTTCGCCCCTCGTAGAGCGGAGCTCGCTCCGCTGCGGTTGCCGGTGGCGGTTCCCGTGAAGGATATAAAAAGCAGCCGAGCAAGCTCGGCACTACGGAATCGTCGCCACCTCCGCTTCTCGTAGAGGGGAGCTTCCTCCGCTGTCCTTGCCGTTGGCGGTTCCCGTGCAAGGTAGAAAAAGCAGCCGAGCAAGCTCGGCTCTACTGGAATCCGTTGCTGAAGATGAAATCCCAGGTCTGGTTCTCGTACGCTCCCGCATCGACCGCACCGAAGCGGTTGCGCAGGTTTCCGGCAATGTCGAAGCTGTTGAAACCGTATAGCGGCGCGGTGCCGAGTCCGCGGTTGATGAACGGCGAACTGTCGCTCAGGCGGAAATCCTGCGCTGCCGGGTTGATGAAGCCCGGATCCCCGACCAGTGCGTTGGTCACGGTGGGGATCACGGGACCGATGCTGAGCGGGACCCGGCTGTAGTTGTAGAACACCGTGCCGGCCCCTTCGCTGCTCACGTCCGCAATCGCGTTGTTGTCGAACAGCGAGTTGATGATGTCCACGCGCGCGGTCGCGCCGAGGCCCACGCCAATGCCGCAGCCGCGCTGACCACCGGTATTTCCAAGGCAGGTGCCATTGACGAAGCTGCTGTTGATGATGATCGCCGCGCGCGAGGCATCGCTTTGCGGGACGCTGATGGCCAGATGCCCGTACGCACTGGTTGGCGCGCTGTTGTCGGCGAACAGGCTGTTGGCCACCCGGAACAGGCCGTTCTGCGCCGACAGATTCGCGCCGCCACCGAAGTAGCCGCTGTTGTTGGCGATGATCACGTTGTCGATCCAGAACTCCACGTAGTGGCTCGCCGTCGACACCATCGACAAGCCACCCCCGCGCACGAAACCTTCGCCGACGCCGCTGCGGAAACTCAGGTTCTCGACCAGGAAACGCGGCGGGCTGGACGCCTCCATCGGGATATAGAGGATGCTCATGACCTGGCGCTGGCCTGCGCCTTCCAGGACGGTCGCACTCGCCGCGGCCCCGCGCTGCGCGCAGTTGTTCTCGCCCACCTGGATCCAGCCGCCATTGATGTAGAGCCAGCCGTGTGTGCTCGCGGTGTAGGTGAAGGTCTGCTGCGCGGTATAGACCCCTTGGCGAATGCGGATCTCGTCATCACCCCCCGAAGCCGCCGCCTGCGTCAGCGCCGACTGGAGTTCGGTCGGATTGGTGACGCAGAAGACCGCAGCCTGCGCGATCGGCGGCAGCGCGAACGCGAGCAGAAGTACGAACACACACTTCGCTGACAGGTTCATCAGGGTTTCCCTCGTGGTTTCATCCTGTTACGCAATACCGCGCCGGATCCCCCAACCGTTCTGCCGAAGGTCGCGGCTGTGGCGCGAGCGCCTTCAGGGCCGGGCTGTTGTGGGACGTCCTTCTCGGCCGATGCCTTCCTTTACTTCTGACCGGAAGCATCGGGCCTGATGACCTTCCCACGCAGGTACGGACTCCGAGAATTGAAAGCAGCGAGGAATCATGCGATATTCGGCGCTTTATTCGGAGCTGAAAATGGAACTGATCCTGACCAGTTCGAGCGTCAGCATCACCGAACTCAAGCGCAACCCCAGCGCGGTGATCGAGGCCGCTGAGGACGAGGCCGTGGCGGTGCTCGTGCACAACAAGCCGAGTGCCTATCTCGTTCCTGCTGCAACCTACCAGCGCCTGCTCGAACGCCTCGAAGATCTTGAGCTTGCAGACGTGGTGCGCTCACGCTCCAGGGAGCGCCGCATCAAGTTGGCGCTCGATGACCTATAGCCTCGCCTTTGTCGAGTCAGCCCTGAAAGAGTGGCGCAAGCTGACGCCACCGGTGCGCGAGCAATTCAAGCGCAAGCTGCGCGAGCGGCTTGCGCATCCGCATGTGCCGTCCGCACGACTGCACGGATTGCCCGATTGCTACAAGATCAAATTGCTGTCCGCCGGCTACCGATTGGTCTATCAAGTCGACGACAGGATCGTCGTTGTCACCGTAATCGCTGTCGGAAGGCGGGATAAGGGTCTGGTCTATCTTCACGCCGGCAAGCGAACCAAGGCGAGAACGGATTGACTTGATGTTGCTTCACGCCCGTCAGCGCCAGGCTGATGTGGGTCCCTCAATGCTGATGCCTTCATCACTCCGGACCCTAAGCAGCGGGTCTCAAACCTCTCCCGCAAACGCGCAGACGCACGCTCCCGCGCGCGGAAAAGCGCCGGGCGGACCGCCCGGCGCTCTTGACTCAACCGTGAAACTGGAACGTCAGCGGATCACGCTGCCGACTTCGCGCTCGCTTCGGCGCCCGTGGAGATGTCATCGGCATTGAGGCGCTTGAAGATGTCCTTGGCGACATCGCGCTGCTTGCTGTCTTCGGTGTGCACCGAGATCAGGATGTTGCCGTCGCGGATCTTGGCGTCGTAACGCTTCGCCTCGAATTCCGGAATGCCCATGCCGACCAGTGCGCCGATGATGCCGCCGGTCGCGCCACCCACGGCGCCACCTGCGAGTGCACCCATGATCGGACCCGCCGCGATCAGCGGACCGACGCCCGGAATGGCAAGCGCACCGATACCGGCCAGCCAGCCGAGGGCCGCGCCGACACCAAGACCGGCGACGCCGCCGGCGGTCGCACCTTCCGGTGCCTTCGTGTTGTGCTCGTGCGCGAAATCCTTGGTCGTGCGCTTGTCGGGCATCAATGCCGAGATGTCGTTGGAGCTGAAGCCCGCGGCCTTGAGCGAGGCGACGATGGATTCTGCCTGGTCGATGGTCTTGGCAGTGCAATAGACGGAAGCTTTCATGAATTTGATCCTTGTTGGAAAGAAAATCGTTAGGGGATACCCGAGTGGTTAGTGCGCGTTGATCTCGAGACGGTTCTCGACCTTAGTCACACCTGGCACCGAGCTTGCGATCTGCGCGACCTTGGCCTTCTCGGCCTGGCTGTTCACCGGTCCGCGCAAGACGACGACACCACCCGCAGCAACGAGCTTGACGTTGTGCGCGGATATCGACAGCGAGTCGTCATCGACGATCGCCGAACGCACGGCGGCGGCGACTTCGAGATCGGCGCTGTTGTTCGGCTGATCGGTCGGCAACGTGGTCGCGTCGTTACGGTCGCGTTCGTTGAGCCTGGTGTTGTCGGCATCAGCAGTGGCTGTCATCGTGCGCGGATTGTCTTTCGACTTCAGTTCCGAGGCGTCTTTTTCCGGCGTCGCGAACGCGCTGCATGCGAACAGTGCAGTGGCGACGGCCAAGGTCAGGGGTGTTATCGAGGAGCGCTTGTCCATGTTGGTTCTTCCTGTGCTGAAGGGCTGCCGATCGGATCCAACGTCCGCAACGCCGATCGGCAAATCTCGGGTTTCGTGCGGGGTGGGCAGTAGGCAACGAGCGCGATGAACGCATCCCGCATCGTTGCGAAATGTTCACGCATGCGGTCAGTGTCGAGTCAGCTCACGCGAGCCGAGCCCGTCACGCACGATCGCTTCGCGCGGGCGCGCGGGGTGCCTCGGGTGGTGATCGCGCGCATTCTCAAATGCGCTGGCGCGCGCGTGAACGCGCGGGTCCATCAGATCGCAGGCAATGCTTGTTTCGTCGATTTCATCTGCGCCCAAGGGTCGCGCTTGCGCCGCCGCAGACGCGCGATGCTGTTTGCGATCGTGAACGCATCGCCGGACTTGACCCGTCCCAGTTCGGTCCACGCGAGTGGCATCGCCACGCCGCCGCTTGCGCGAGCGCGCAACGAGTACGACGCAATGCTGGTCGCGCCTTTGCCGTTGCGCAGCCAGTCAATGAAGATCTTGCCCTTGCGGTTCTTCTCGCCAGCGACACTGACGTAAGCGTCGGGATGCAGCTGCGCCATCGTCTGCGCAACCGCCTGCGCGAACGGCTTGACCCGCGTCCACGGTGCGGGCGGATCGAGCGGCACGACGACATGCAGCCCCTTGCCGCCCGACGTGCGCACGAACGACTCCAGACCGATCGCCTGCAGATGGCGACGTACCTCGCGCGCCGCGGCAATCACCTTGGGCCACGCTACAGACGCGTGCGGATCGAGATCGAGAACGATGCGGTCGGCGCGCTCGGGTTGCTTAGCCGTCGCACCCCACGCATGCAATTCGAGCACGTTCATCTGGACGAGATCGAGCAGCCCCTGGGTATCGGCGATGCACAGGTGCGTCGTCGTGGCCGACTTCCCCTTGATCTTCGTACCCTGGATATGCGAGCCCCAACCCTTGCCGACGTGCTTCTGGAAGAAGCATGGCTTGCCGAGACCATCCGGGCAGCGCACGACCGCGAGCGGGCGCCCCTTGATCTCGGGCAAGAGCCACTTTGCGACCGCCGTGTAGTAAGCGGCTACGTCGCCCTTGGTGATGCTGAGGTCCGGAAAGACGACGCGCTCGGGGTGGGTCAACGCAGCCGGATCGGTTTCGCCACGCTTGGTCGTCGACGCCTTGCGCGCGCGCGGCGCGGGGTCGGGTTTTTTGCTGGACGTTCCACGGGCGAGGTATTCGCGCATGGAGGTATCGTCGCGGATCGCCTTGAACGCGGGATGACGCAACAATCCGTTGCCACCCATCCCCTGGTGGAAAACTTCCACGATGAGCTCGGGTTTCACCCAGATCGCGAGACGACGATCCTTTGGCGCCATGCGGTCGAGACCGGCCGGCGGTGTATAGCTGATCGCGGGCTCCAGCCGGGTGCGAAACGCGCGCAATTGCGCGCTGTCGAATCCGGTCCCCGCGCGCCCGGCGTAGGTCAGCACGCCGTTTTCGCTGCGCGCAAGCAGCAGCGCGCCGATCCCCTCACGCGTGCGTTGGGGCTTGGTGAATCCGACCACGACGAAATCGTCGGAGAGACGTGCCTTGGCCTTGATCCAGTCGCCGCTGCGTCCGGCCCGGTAGTGGCTGTCGATGCGTTTGCTGACGACGCCCTCGAGTCCGCCGGAAACGGCTTGGGCGAAGACGGTCGCGCCGTTGCCGATGTGATGCTGCGAGTATCGCAGGCGGTCCGAATCAGTGTGTTGCAGCAGCTCGTTCAGCGCGAGCTTGCGCTCGACCAGCGCGACATCGCGCAAGGAGCGGCCGTCGCGATGCGGCATGTCGAACAGGATGTAGACGATCGACTCCTCGTTGCCGTCGGACAACGCGGACTGCAACGCATTGAAGTCCGCGCTGGCGGCTGTCGGCACAATGATCTCGCCATCCAGTTGCGCGCTGCGCAGACCGAGCGTCTCGAGCGTGCGCACGAGTTTCGGCAGCTTGCGCGTCCACTCGATGCCGTTGCGTGACCACAGGCGGGCCTTGCCGGCGACGATCGTGGCGAGCAGGCGGTAGCCGTCCCACTTGACCTCATGCAACCACTCCGACGTCGACGGCGGGCGATCCTGGGTCCGGCACAGTGCCGGCTCGAACGCCTCGGCGCGAATGCGCTCGGCGACGCCGGGTCTGGCAGGTGTTCTTGCGCGTGAGTCCGGATTCTTCGAAGCGGACTTCGGCGTGGCGACGGGCGCGCCGCCCCAGACCTTCCTGCGCTGCGCAAGCGGGATCGGTTTGCTCGACTTCGCATCGACGAAGTCTTCGGCCTCGCGCGTCCCGGCATATTCGTCGGCGTGCTTGATCAGCAACCATTGCTGCTTGCTGCCTTGCTTGCGTGTGCGCACGAGGACCCACGATCCGCGCAGCACATCGCCATGCAGAATGAACTTGAGCTCGCCGCGCGCGAGGCCTGCAGCGGCGCTGCCGATCGGCTCCCACGTACCGCTGTCGAACACGTCAACATGACCCGCGCCGTAGTTGCCGATTGGAATGTCGCCCTCGAACGTCGCGTACGCGATCGGGTGATCCTCGACCTCGACCGCAAGGCGCTTGACGCTCGGATCGAAGCTCGGACCCTTGGGTACCGCCCAGCTCTTGAGGGCGCCGTTGAATTCGAGGCGGAAATCGAAATGTCGGCGCGACGCGTGGTGCAGTTGCACGACGAAGATACGCCGCCCCGCGTCGCCGCCGTGGGCCGGCTCGCCGGTAACGTTGAAATTTCGTTTGCGTTTGTACTCGCGCAAGCCCACCTGGACGCTCCGGGCAAGAATGAACGCAATTCTAGGAATCACTGCGCTGAATCGCGGGCAACAGCGTTCGCAAAGTGGCTGGCCGCAGTCAGGATCGCGCGCCTACTATCGTCGTCCGCATCCAAAGGATAATGATCATGGCTCGCCCGATCTGGACCGGAACCCTTTCGTTCGGACTGCTCAACGTGCCGGTGTCACTCATGAGCGGCGAGCGGCGCGTCGACCTGCAGTTCCGCATGCTTGACTCACGCAACAACAAGCCCGTGCGCTACGAGCGGGTCAATGCCGAGACCGGGGCCGAAGTTCCGTGGAAGGACATCGTCAAGGCGTTCGAGTACCACAAGGGCAGCTACGTCGTGCTCAAGCCCGAGGACATCAAGTCCGCAGCGCCGGAGAGCCACGAGTCGATCGATGTCGAGGCGTTCGTCGAGGCCGATGCGATCGGACCGGAGTTCTTCGAGAAGCCCTACTACCTCGTGCCGGCCAAGAAGGCCGAGAAGGGCTACGTGCTGTTGCGCGAGACCCTGCGCAAGACCGGTCGCATCGGCATTGGCCGTGTCGTGATCCGCACGCGCGAGTACCTTTGCGCAGTCATGCCGCATGGCGATGCACTGCTGCTCAACCTGCTGCGCTACGCGCAGGAGCTGGTCGATCCGACCGACTACGCATTGCCGTCGAAGGACATCAGCGCGTACCGCATCTCGCGCAGCGAACTCGCAATGGCCGAGGCGCTGATCAAGTCGATGGCCGGCAAGTGGTCGCCCGGGGATTTCAAGGACGAATTCCGCGCGCGCCTGAGCAAGGTCATCGAGAAGCGCATGAAGGCAAAGGGCGTGGTCAAGGCCGTCGACGAGGAACAGAAGGCTCCCGAGGACGCCGCGACCAATGTGGTCGACTTCATGGCGCTCTTGCGGAAGAGCGTCGCCAGCAACAAGCGCACGCCGGCGAAGAAGCGCGTCGAGGAAGCGGCCGCACCGGCGACGCGCCGCAAACCCGCCGCGAAGAAGGCCAAGGCGCCGGCAAAGAAGGCCACCAAGCGCGCCGCAGCGAAGGCCAAGCCGGCCGCGCGCAAGTCGGCCTGATGCCGGCCGACGTTGCGCGGTCGCTGGGATGATCGGCATATGATGCAGACGCCTGAACCCGGCGACGATCCGGCGCCGGCCTGGCGCATCGCGTCGCGTGGCCGCTGCTACGCATACCTGCTGCCGTCACGCGACGAGGATGTCGTCAAGGTCGGTTTCTCGCGCGATCCGCTGCAGCGCTTGCGTGCGTTGCATGTGCGCTACTTCGATTTTTTCGATCTCGATCGCGGCGCACTCGTGGAGTTCGAGCATGTGCGCGATGCGCGCGCGCTCGAAGCGCAGCTGAAACGTTCACTTGCCGACGCGGCGACCTGGGCGCCGCTTGTGATCCGCAGCGCGGCCGGCGGGCGCACGGAGTGGTTCCGAGGCGTGTCCAACCGCGCCCATGCCGCAATGGCTGATCATGCGCAGGCGGCCGGATTCGTGCTCCATGCCAATCTTCGTGAGTGGCTGCACGATCGACTCGTCAGCCACGCGGACGCTCTTTTCGACACCTCGCTGCACGCGTGGCGCGCGATCGACTACATCGAACACAACGGTGATGCACGATCGGCACGCCTGCAGGAACGCGCACTGCGCAACGCGCTCGATGCATACGCGGCGGTCGGGGTCGAGCTCGACACGCGCCTCGAAGGCACGGTGCTCGAATGGTATCGACGCGGCAGCCGCTGAACCGCTCCGATGGTGTTCACCGTTTGTCCATTTGCGCGCGGCGATGATCGGCGGCATCGCCCAGCCGAGAACGATCATGAGTCCCTCCCCGAAGAAGAAGCCCGCGCAAAAGGCCGCCGCCAGGAACACCGACGTCAAGGCGACCGTGGTTCGCCAGCGCCAGATCTCCCGCGACGCCGATCGTGCCAATGCTCGGGCGAAGAAGCCCGAAGACAAGAAGCCGGTGCAGGCCGGATTGCGACGCCAGCCGGTCAACCCGATGCCGGCGCAGCGCCTGGAGAAGCCCGGCAACGAAGCCGACCTCGACCTGCAACCCCGTTTCCTCGCCAAGGACTATCGCGGGAGCGCCAAGCTCGACGGCATGACCGCGATCGTGACCGGCGGTGATTCGGGCATCGGTCGCGCGGTGGCGGTGCTGTTTGCGCGCGAAGGCGCAAATGTCGCGATCTTCCATCTCGACGAGCACGACGATGCCGCGGCGACCAAGGCAGCGGTCGAGGCTGAGGGCGCGCGCTGCGCGATCTGGTCCGGCGATGTGCGCGACAGCGCGTTCTGCACGCGTGCAGTCGACGAAGTCGTCGAGACGTTCGGCGGGTTGCACGTACTCGTCAACAATGCCGCCTTCCAGAAGCACTGCATCGATATCGCCGACCTCAGCGACCTGCACGTCCAGGAAACCCTGCAGACCAACATCGCCGGATACATCTACATGGCCCGTGCAGCAAGTCCGCACATGAAGAGCGGCGCATCGATCATCAACACGGGCTCGGAAACCGGGATCTTCGGCAGCGCCCACCTGCTCGACTACTCGGCGACCAAGGGCGCGATCCATGCGTTCACCCAGGCACTCGCGGCGAATCTGCTGCCGCGCGGCATCCGCGTCAATGCAATCGCGCCCGGTCCGGTGTGGACACCGCTCAACCCGGCCGATCGCGATGCCAAGGACGTCGCCAAGTTCGGCAGCGACAGCGACATGCACCGTCCGGCCCAACCCGAAGAGATCTCGCCGGCGTTCGTGTTCCTCGCCTCGCCCGTGTGCGCGAGCTACATCTCGGGCGTGGTATTGCCGGTCATGGGCGGCCCGCGCGGCTGAGCCCGCGGCGATGCGATGACCTGTGGGAGGCTCTCCCGCAGGAAGAATTCGCTCCTGTGGGAGACCTTTCAGGGCCGATGCTCTCTGCACGCCTGACTCAGAGCATCGGGCCTGAAGGCCCTCCCACAAGGGCATGCACAAGCCCTGGCCGCAGCGCGCTCCTGTGAGAGGCTCTTCAGAGCCGATGCTCTCCTGCACGCCTGACCCAGGGCATCGGGCCTGAAGGCCCTCCCACAAGGGCATGCACAAGCCCTGGTGAACCGCCCCGTCTTTTCCGGAGGCTCCAACCTTTGAGAGGATGGAGCCATGAAGAAAAAGCCAGAGAGACACTCACCGGAAGTGCGGGAGCGCGCGGTTCGTATGGTGCTT
>Ga0307505_10000156_pt1 | contig 84631 bp, 65 predicted proteins | sample 23_S_MG_FD_202183 | JGI IMG/M metagenome (GOLD analysis project Ga0307505, IMG submission 202183) | Soil microbial communities from Populus trichocarpa stands in riparian zone in the Pacific Northwest, United States - 23_S | ecosystem: Environmental > Terrestrial > Soil > Riparian zone > Trees... | reverse complement strand
CCCGACCATCACCCCTATCGAGACCCCGACCGGCACCCCTACCGAGACCCCGACCGGCACCCCTACCGAGACCCCGACCAGCACCCCTACCGAGACACCGACCGGCACACCCACCGAGACCCCGACCAACACCCCTACCGAGACCTCCACAGCGACGCCCATGCTTTGCGCGGGGGACTGTAATGGAAACAAATCGATTACAATCAACGAGCTGATCCTCGCCGTCAACATCGCACTGGGCAACGCGGCGATTACTACTTGCTCCGTCGCGGATGCCAACGGCGACGGTAGGGTGGCGATCAACGAGTTGATCGTAGCGGTCCGTATAGCTTTATTGGACGGCTGCGTGTGAACCCAAGGAATGATTGCCACCCACTACCTGAATGGAGGACATGGTGAGAAAAGCGATTGTGACAGTGGCGGCGTGTGCGGCACTGCTGTGGGTTGGCACAGCGCAGGCGCTATCGGACGAGCACAAGTGCCTTATCGAACGAGCCAAGGCAAAAGGCCGGTACGAGCAGTGCATGGAAAAGGCCCTGTTCAAGGGGTACACTGGGGGAGCCTTCGGTTCGAATGCCAAAGTGGCCAAGTGCCGCAGGAGGTACACGTCGACGTGGACGAAGTTGCAGACCTTGACGGCGAGCCCCACGTGTACCGTGCCCCGGTTTGTCGATAACGGGGCGACCCTGACGGATAATCTGACCGGGCTGGTGTGGGAGAAAAAGACAACCGAGGTCGGAAGCGGCACGGATTTTGGGCAAGACGTCGGCGACGTCGACAACCGCTACGGTTGGACCAGCGCCGACGGTGACCAGACTGACGAGGATGGCACGGCATTCACTGACTTCCTCACAACTTTGAATGCGGGCTCGGGGTTTGGAAGCGCGAACGGATGGCGGCTACCGACGTTCAAAGAGTTGCATACCATCCTACTTCCAGAGACGTTTCCGTGCACTACACATCCTTGCATTTATCCGATATTTGGCCCCACGCAGTCCGACTGGTACTTGTCGGCGACTACCAATTCAGGCTCTCCCCACAACGCGTGGGTCGTTAACTTCTTCGACGGTTACGTTTACCCCGGCCAGAAGATCGGTACCGCCTACGTCCGAGCCGTCCGGGGCGGCTTGTGATTTCGACCCGGGCGCGCGGGCCGGTTAAAGTGTGAACTTGCCCTCGAGGCGATCGCAGCACCCGGACGGACGCGCACCATCGGTACACCAATAATTCTAAAGATTCACTGCTGACACTCGGCTGTTCCCCCTGTATTCATAACGGAAATCAGGGGAGATAAGCCGATGGGAACCAGCGCAAAAGCAGTGAGCTACCTCCGAGTTTCAGGAAAGGGCCAAGTCGACGGCGACGGGTTCCCCCGGCAACAGGAAACCATCGTGCGGTTCGCCGAGTCCGCCGGGTTCGAGTTGGTCGGCGAGTACCGCGACGAAGGCGTGAGCGGAACCAAGGAACTCGATGACCGCGAGGGGCTGTCCGACCTGCTGGCGCGGATCCGCTCCAACGGCGTGCGCGTCGTCCTGGTAGAGCGCGCCGACCGGCTGGCGCGTGACCTGATCGTCGGCGAGCTGATCTTGAACCAGTTTCGCGACCTCGGGGTTCGCGTGATCGCCGCCGACTCGGGGACCGAGCTAACCGCGGGCGACGAAGACCCGACCCGGACGCTTATCCGCCAAGTGCTGGGCGCAGTCGCTCAGTTTGAGAAGGCCGTGATCGTATCGAAGCTGAAGGCGGCGCGCGTGCGCAAGAAGCGCGCGGAAGGTCGCTGCGAAGGCCGCAAGCCGTTCGGAACCCGACCGGGCGAAGACGCCGTCGTCGCCCTGATCCACAAGCTACGCCGCAAGCCTCGAGGCGGGGAGCGGCTGAGCTTCGCGGCGATCGCCGACCGCCTCAACCGCGACGGCGTTGCGAGCCGTACCGGCAAGCCCTGGGCCGCGGAGACCGTGCGTGGGATTGTCGGACGAGGGCGGTGAAGCCGATTCGGGTTCGGCGCACAACCCCATGTACATTTGCTCAACTTGCCGAACAACCGGGGTCTTGGTAGGTGGCCCGAGATGATGGGTTTGGGGCTGATCCTCTTGGCGGTAGTTTCCGGCGCCCCTTTCCCTACAGCGACCCCTTCGCCCACTCCGCAGCTGTACTGCTGTGCAACCGACCCCAATCCGTTCCTCTGCGAGGGGTTCGGTTGTTATTTTTGCGTGTCGAACGCGGTATCCTCGTGCGACTTTAATCGGTGGCGTGCAGCCTGTGAGTTGGCCGCGAGGACAGTTTGTATTGAGCCGTGCCATTGTCACTTGCCCGATCCCCCCACGCCGACGCCAACGAACACACCGACGCCACTCCCTCCCTCGATAATTCAAGTTGGGCGGGTCGATCTAATGTTAGAAGAAGAGGGGTTCATTCTGGTGTCCCTTGATACTGCACATCAGCTAATCTCCGCTGTCCAAACTCTCCTACAGTGGGGACCTGAGGTCGAGTTGTACGCATGCGGTGTAAATCCTGAGCTCGAAAGCAACTTTTCCTCGGAGTTTTCGTTCAGTTCGCTCGATTGTCCCGGGGGCTACCCATGCCAAATGCAAGCTGTCGTCCACTTTAGTGAGACCGTCGAGGGCACAACGCTTTATAGTTGTTTGGTTCGAGGACGACCGGGCGTTGAGCCCGGCGAGTACCCCATCGCCTGCGGATCCGCGGCGTTCGCCCCCTTGGGGGGGACCGTTGATACGGTCTGCGAAGAAGGTGCAGTGGTCTTAGTGGATCCGCCGACTCCGACCTTGGAGCCGACTCCGACCGCGACCGCAACTGATACCGCGACGCGGTCTCCCACCCCCTCGGCAACAATGGCATCGACCAACACGGCGACGCCGACTAGCACGGAGACACCGACCGACACCGCATCAGAAACGCATACTCCCACCAATTCTCTGACGCCAACGGATACTCCGACAGCGACGGAAACCAGCGCCCCAACGGCGAGCGAGACCAACACGCCTATCGCTACATCGTCGCTCAGTCCGACGCGCTCACTCGAACGTTGCTCGGGGGATTGCAATAGGGATGGCGCGGTTAACATCAACGAGTTGGTCCTCGGAGTTCTGATCGCGCTCGGCAATCGTTCCGTAGAGCAATGCCCGTCACTCGATGTCGATGGCGATGGAGCGGCCTCGATATCAGAGCTGATTCGCGCCGTGAACAACGCGCTTCGCGCAGACAATTGCCAAGCGTAACTGATCCGGCTGCCGAAAGCGGAGGCAGGTTGGCGCGCCGAGGGCCGTAAGCCGTTCGGAACCCGACCGGGGTGAAGACGCCATCTTCGAGCTGATCCACCAGCTGCGCCGCAAGCCTCGAGGCGGGGAGCGGTTGAGCTTCGCGGCGATCGCCGATCGCCTAAACCGCGACGGCGTTGCGAGCCGTACCGGCAAGCCCTGGGCTGGGGAAACCGCTCGTGGGATATTGGCGCGGGCAAGATGACCGCCCGAGTCGGTGTGTCTCATTTTTATTACGGCCCGGAGCGCCGAAACGTCGACGATGGAGGGTTGCTACGTTCCAGTTGTCGACCGCCGCTTGGCTAATGTCGAGCGATAGTATTTAAGCCCGTCGAGGGAGGGGGGATGCGCGTACCCGACGAAGTTCGCGATACAGTTGTTTTCGTCGGCTCCGAGGGGCAGCGCGACGGGCAGCCGGCGATAATTTGGAGAGGGACGGCCTTTGTAGTCGCCATTCCGTCGTCGCGTGCTGACTTCAACTTCGAATACTTCGTCACGGCACGCCACGTCGTGGCGCCCCTACAAGGCCAGCGGTATTTCATTCGCGCCAATCGAGTCGATGACGGCTCGGTGGTAACGAGAGGCGACGGTAGGGAAACTTGGTGGTTCCATCCTACCGACTCATCTGCGGATGTCGCGGTTCTCCCCATCGGGATAAACCGTAACGTGTACAAGCTCACGGCAATCCCGATTCAAATGTTTCTCAAGGACCCCCCTGGAGAAGGACAATCGCACATTGGCGTAGGCGACGACGTTTTCATCACGGGGCTGTTCGCGCACCTGTCGGGCGACGAGCGTAACCACCCCATTGTCAGAACGGGCAACGTGGCTCTCATGCCGTCGTGCAAGGTCGAGACGGCGAAGTTCGGCAAAATGGACGCCTACCTGATCGAAGCTAGATCGATCGGCGGGATTAGCGGGTCGCCAGTCTTTGTCCGGGAAACCAAGATGTTCGCGCCAAGAACGCCTTTCTTTGCCTTTGGTAAGATTCATCTCATTGGACTGATGCATGGGCACTGGGACCTCCCACCGTCGGCGAAGAATGACGTCGTCGGAGATGACATCATGAAATCGGTCAATATGGGCATAGCCATTGTCGTCCCGGCTCATAAAATCATAGAGACGTTGGAGCAACCTGAACTCGTCGAACAACGGAAAGAGCTTGAGGCGCACCGTGCTGCGAAAATGGCGCAGACTCCGGACTAGCGGCCCTCCTCTTTCGGTTTCCGACCCGGCTTCTTAGCGCGGCGTCTGCGCGGCGAGTTCATCGGCCGCTGCGACCAGGTCTCCATGCTCCACAGCCGATCCGTGACGCCGGTTTGAACCCGAGAGCTACCGAATCACTGAACTCCGATCGAGCTTCCGCACGGCCGCATCGAGGCACTTGGGGCCGCAGTTTCGTCAATGGATTTGTCAATGGAGTGGAAGGGACTCGCCGCGTCGGGGCGTGAACCGACGAGAACCCGGCGGTTCGGGGTCCCCAAGAGAGACAACGCAAAGTGACTACTCGCGACTCGCTGTGAAAGCGGCCTTCGAACTTGAAAACCGGTGACCCGCAAGGGTCCGGGGGTTCGAATCCCTCCCCCTCCGTCTCTTTCGCGGCGCGAAAGAGAATTCCAGATTTCAAATTCCAGGTTCCAATCGACACCGTGTGCGCGGCCATCGCGACGAGAGCCGTATCGACCCAATCCTGTAACGGAACCGCCAGGCTGATCGCTCCAGTGGTCGCGAGGCGCGCCAGCGGTGCCCCCGGCCGCCGTTGGACGCCTGGGTTACAGGCAGGAGTTGGAACCGAGATCGCACGAGCCCGAACAGCACTCCGCGCCGGAGGAGCACGTCGATCCTACTTCACCACAACACGAGCCGAGGAACGTCTCTCCCGGCGGGACCGACTCGGGCGTGTGACAAGTGCCGCCGTTGCAGCAGACCTGCCCCGAACAACAGCCGTAAGCGAGGCCGCCCACGGACAACAAGCATGGATCGCCGTTCTCCCTGCAACATTGTCCCGATTGGCAGGTGCCACCGAGACAGCAGTCGGCGCTCACCGTACACTGGTCAAGGGAGCAGCAGGCGCCGTACGATGGATTCGGGCCCGGCAGACAAACCAAACCGCCCGCACAGGGCGGGACTTCCGCGTCCAACTGGCACGTGTCACCCGGACCACCAAACGGCGTACAGACGCTGAATCCGGGCGAGAAGGAGCAGTACTCTTCCGAATCGCAGCAGGGAAACGGGCCGCAGCCCTGATGGCCGGATTGGATGCAACACCCGCAGAGCTCGTTGCAGTCGACCCAATCGGGCGTCAATTCGGGATAACACCCCTCGCTGAACTGCGTGCCGTCACACTCCTCGCCGTCCTCGATCACGTCATTGCCGCAGACCGGCGCGGGACAGGTGCAGTCGCTCTGGCACAGCCCGGCACATGCCGCGGAGTCGGTGCCGTCGCACTGCTCCGGGGTTTCCACCAGGTCGTTGCCGCATAGCTCGCGGCACAGGGGTGGCGCGTCGGCCTTCTTGTACACGAGGTGGCCGGCGCTGTTTTTCTTCTCCTCGCCGCCGAACTCAGCGCAGTACCGGTCGCTGCCGCTCGCCAGCGTCAGCGTAACGCCGTCCTCGCCGCCGGCCGGCAGCCACGGCCAGTTGGGCCCCCTGGCCTTGACGACAATTCTGCCCGGTTTGAAGACGGTCTTGAGGACGCCGCCCGCGACCGCATCGGGATCCTTATAGCCGAAACCCTTCGACCCGGGCGGGTTGCCCAAGCCGGTCCAATTCGCCGCGGGGAGATGAATCGAGCCGGATGATCCCGTGATCGAGCAGCTCCCGCCGCCGCCGCCGCAATCGAGGCCCGCGATGAAGAGCGTGGCCCCCGCGACCGTCGGGTCGGAGGCGACGACGATCGAGGAGTCCTTCCCCGAGCTGAAAACCATCGCCCGCTTCGACGATGCCGGCTCCGTTTTGACGACCAGCTTGCGACCGGTGATCGGAATCTCCGCCGCTCTGACGTCCGCGGTCATGACGATGGCCAACATCATCAAAGGGGTGATCCGTCTCATTGCTTGCATGCGGTTCCCCCCCAATGATCTCTCGTTCCCTCTGGCATTCGTCCAGTCGTCCAACCCTAACGCTCCCGCGATTGCGGGGTCAACGAAAGAATACGCCTCCTTGCATTGCTCGCTCGAACTCTGCAAACCCCTAGGAGTTTTGTCGCAACACCAGCTCGATGCCGTCTACCCGCACTTATCCGCCTCACACTCCTTCTCCGCACTCCGGCGCACGAGGGGTGACGCCGAGGTCGGTACCGATGTCAGCCGCCGCAACCCCGCGCCTCGAATCGCAAAGATGAATGTTCCGAATAGCCGCCACGCCGTCAGAAATCGGAAGAATGAGATGAGTTCTCGGGGCTGTTCCCTCGCCGTCTTCGCGGGAGTGCTCGTGCTGGCAACGGCGGGCCACGCGCTCGATCCGGCCGTCGTCGGCACGTCCGGCGAAACGATCGTCGCCGCACGGAACCAGGCTGAGACCGGAGCCCACGGCGCGGCCTTCATCGGGCCCGGCGGGATCACCTCCGTGGCCGACGCCGGGTTCGAGCAACCGGGAGAGCCCGCCCAGGACGAGGCCCAAGCACGGCGCGAGTCGGACTGGCTCGCGGCCCCGCCGGACCCCGCTCGCCACAACATCTGGGTGCCAACCGCCCAGTGGACGGTGGCCCTGACCTTGACGATTCCCTTGTTCCTGATCGACCCTGACGCCTTTAACGTCGCCCCGATCTCGACCGACAACTTCGTCGACGCCTGGACCAAGCCCCCTGACTGGGACGACGGTGACGGCATCGTGGCAAACTACGTACTCCACCCCATCATGGGCGCGGAGGCGTACCTGATGTTGCGCAACAGGGAATTCGGCCCGATCGAGAGCTTCCTGTTCTCAACCGGCGTCTCCGTCGCCTGGGAGTACATATTCGAGGCGTGGGTCCAGCAGCCGAGCGCGGTGGACCTGGCCACGACGTCGCCCATCGGCAGCCTCCAGGGCGAGCTCCGCTTTCAGATACGGCGCAGGGTCGCGCGATGGAGTCCGTCCGTGGGACGCGACGCGCTGTTGGTTCTCGTCGACCCGGTGGAGGCGCTCCTCCGATACATCAACAAGGAGTTCCTGGATCGCTCGAGCGACGCGCCGGTTGAGACCGTGGGCTCCTCGCTGAACGTCGGACCCGATCAGGCGAGCGTGATGATCAGGCTGCCGTTCTGATCTTGGATTGGGAAAATTCGCGGGCTAGATCGTCAGCACTTCCGTGGTCTTCTCCCGGCGATCCAGCTCCTTGGCGGCCCGCAAGAAGTCGTCCATGTCGATGGTGGTGCAGGCAATGTGGCGGAGGAGACCGGCGTGGCAATTGCGGACACTGCGCGCATCGCTCAAGCTCGAACCCATCTTGATCTCTTCCTCCGCCATCCGGGTCGTTCTCGCGGTCAGCCTCTTCGCGTTGCTACCGGTCCTCGGCCTCGCCGAAGACTCAGCGCCGCCGCCTGAACCCAGTGCGCGACCTCTGCGGCTGCGCCACATCGTGCTCAAACCGGAGGAGAGTCGCTTCCTGCTGCTGCCGCTGACGAACTACGTCAACACCGCCTTCGATACGGCGCAGGTATCGGGGTCCTTCAGTCAGGACGACTACTGGCACAACCATGAACTTGTCTTGGATCGTATTGCCGATCCGTTCAACTCGATCGACGAAGACGGGGGCTGGGGTCATTTCTTCCGTCAGGAGTTCGCGTCGGCCGCCATCCTACCCAACCTGACGCTACATCTACTCGGGAACGGTTACGATTTCCGCGCACTGGCGGAATGGTACGACGAACACCGCGTGCCTTTCCCTTACTTCTGGGCGTTCTTGAGCTCCTACGCGGGCTATCTCGGCAACGAGGCGATCGAGATCTCCAATCCCGAGATCGATGCCTCCGATCACATCGCCGACCTCTACATCTTCAACCTGGTCGGCAATCTGTTGTTCATGAGCGACACCGTGACGGACATCGTCCACAACCAGTGGCAGCTGCGCAATTGGCCGGGACAGCCCGTCTTCGACATGCATGACAAGAAGATCCTCAACGCCAGCAACAACTACGTCTTGCGGCCGCGGTTGTGGAGCGAGCACGTACGGCCGTTTCTCTACTTCGGCCTGCACTATTTTGCCGGCGCGAGTCTGGCGCTAGACAATGACACGGGAGTCTCCGTCGGCGTGGGCCTCGCTACCACCGATCCGTTCGCAGACGACCTCCTGGCCAAGATCCAGCCCTCCGGCGGTATCTTCTGGGACGATCACGATCGTCTGCTGACCTCGGTGATCTTCAACGGCACCGACGAATCGATCGTTCGGGTCAACCTCTACCCCGATCTCTTCCCTTTCCGGACGTTGGACCTGGGTCTCATCGGCACGTTGGACCTGGGTTTCTTCTTCGGTATCCCTCAACAGGGAGTGCCGACCTTCGGGATCGCCATCGAAAAGCTCGTGGCGATCGGCGTCAGCTGATCGGTTGAGCTTGCGCCTTGTTGCGCGGTTTTTGGCTTCACGGCTGTCCGGCGAACTCCGCTTCGGTGTGTTTCGCCATCTCCTCGAGGAACCACGCGGGGAACTGGCTCACGAAACCCGAGACGTCCCAGAAGTCGCTCCAACGGGCGATCTTCCCGTCGCGCATCACGTGCAGGGTGGCGAAGTGGTTGGTCGCCTTCTCGCCGGTCGTGAAGGTCCAGACCTCGGTGTGATCGATGAACACGACGTCGTCCTCGCAGACGATGTGGTGGAGGGTGTGCTGATGATCGCTGAGGTGGTCGAATGCGATGCGCAACCGCCGCACGACGTTGTCCGGCCCGCGCGCCCCGGGATCTTCCGTCGGCACGTCCTCGTAGTGAACATCCTCCGAGAGGCAGCTCTTCAGCGTATCCCAGTCCTTCGCGCTGAGTGCCTTCCACATGGTCGCTACCGTTCGCTTGTTCACTTCGATCGACATGGATCCTCCCACGGGTACTCGTACTCCACAGATGTCGGACGGGGCAAACTTCGGTTGAGCCGAAACATCTCGGTCCGCGCCCACGGCTCGTCGCGCCAGTCGCGGGAATGTTCTACGATTCGCCGCGCATGCCGTCTTCGCCAGACATCAGTACGACCCCGTCTCGATGGCCCAAAGAGTTCACGACCGTCGACGAGTGCGTGGACGCCGTCATCGCTGCCGTCGGGCCGAAGATCGTCCTCGGCGCGCCGCTCGGGCTGGGCAAACCGAACCAGCTGATGAACGCGTTCTTCCAGCGGGCGCGGCGTGACCCGTCGATCCACCTGACCATCTTCACGGCGCTCTCGCTCGAGATCCCCAAGCCGGAAAGCGACATCGAGGAGCGATTTCTCACTCCGTTCATCGAGCGACATTTCGGCAGCTACGTCGAGCTGGACTACATGCGCGCAATTCGCGCCGGTGACCTACCGCGGAACGTCGTGGTGCACGAGTTCTATTTTCGCGCCGGTTCGATGAAGAATGTCGCATCGGCGCAGCGCAACTACATCTCGACCAACTACACCTTCGTCGCCCGCGACCTGGTCGACCGCGGTGTGAACGTCCTCGTCCAACTGGTCGCCGAGGGCGACCTCGACGGCCGGCGCGTGTTCAGCCTGTCCTCCAACACCGACGTTTCCCTGGACGTGATCTCGATGCTGGCCGACGCCGGCAGGAAGTTCGTCGCGATCGCCCAAGTCCATCGAGATCTGCCGTTCATGTACAACCGCGCGGTCGTCGAGCCGGATCTCTTCGACGGCGTCGTCCGCAATCCGGACTACGACACGACGCTGTTCGCCACCCCGAGTACGCCGGTCGCACCGACGGACTTCGCCATCGGCCTGCACGCCAGCACCCTCATCAAAGACGGCGGCACGCTGCAGATCGGCATTGGTTCGCTCGGCGACGCGATCGTCTACGCGTGCCAGCTGCGCCAGTCCGACAACGCCGCCTACCGCGAAATCGCCTCGTCTCTACTGGCAGACGAGCCCGCGGCGGAACGGATTGGCGGACTGGGAGCATTCGGCCAGGGTCTGTACGGCTGCAGCGAAATGTTCGTCAACGGCTTCCTGCATCTGCGTCGCGCCGGCATCCTCGTCCGCGAGGTCTTCGACGACGCCAGACTGCAACGCCTGCTCAACGATGGCGCCATCGGCAGCGCCGTGGACGGCGCGATGCTCGCTACACTGCTGCGCGAGGGGGTCGTCAGTCCCACCCTGACGCCACCCGACGTCGGGTTCCTGCGGCGCTGGGGGATCTTCCGCCCGGCGGTGGCGATCGACGGCGACCGGTTGCGATGTGGCGAGGAGACGATCGGCCTCGACCTGGAGGACCCTGCGAACTTCGAGCGTTGCCGCGCCGCGATGCTGGGCGACGAGTTGAAGGGCGGGATCTTCATGCACGGAGCCTTCTTCCTCGGTCCTCCCGATTTCTACCAAGCCCTCCGGTCGATGCCGCGCGCGGAGGCCGAGAAGATCGGCATGGACAGCGTCCGCCGCATCAACCGCATCGACGATTCGGAGCTCCACCCTCTGCAGCGGCGCCATGCACGCTTCATCAACACGGCGATGATGGTCACGCTATCGGGCGCGGCGGTCTCCGACGGACTCGAGGATGGGCAGGTGGTGAGCGGCGTCGGCGGACAGTACAACTTCGTCGCCCAGGCGCACGAACTTCCCGGAGCGCGTTCGATCCTCTGCCTGCGCGCGACGCGCCAGAGTGGACGCAACGCCGTCTCCAACATCGTCAGTCACTACGGCCACATCACCATCGCGCGCCACCTGCGCGACATGGTCGTGACCGAGTACGGCGTAGCCGACCTGCGCGGCAAGAGCGACGAAGAGGTCATCGTCGCCCTACTTGGCATCACCGACTCCCGATTTCAGGACGAGTTGCTCGCCGTTGCGAAGAAAGCCGGAAAGATCGACCCCGATTACCAGATTCCCGATCACCAGCGCGACAACCTGCCGGAGCGGATCGCCGGCGCGATCGCACGCTGGCGCAAGGACGGTTACTTTCCGGCGTTTCCGCTCGGCACGGAGTTGACCGACGCCGAGGTCGCGCTGGGCGAAAGTCTACGCGAGATCAAGGCGCTCATGGAGGAGCCCGCATCGCTGGTGCGCGCGCTCATCCGTTCGTTCCTCCACGACGTCGACGAGGATCTCGCGGCGCCGTATCTCGAACGCATTGGCCTCGCCCACCCCAACACACCGAAAGAGGTGATCCTCCAGCATCTCTTGCTATTGGAGCTCGAGGACGGAGGACACCTGCGCCCATTGTGAGGCGAACCGCGCCGCTATGAGAATCTACACCACGGCACCCATGGAAGACCCGCGCGACGCGCGGACGACGTTCTCCCGCCTCGAGGCGATCGGCTACGACGGCGCGTTCAGCTTCGAAGCCAAGCTCGATCCGTTTCTGCCGCTGGTCCTGGCGGCGGAGAACACCACGCGACTGCAACTGGGCACGGCGATCGCGATCGCGTTTGCGCGCAACCCGATGAACCTCGCCAACCTGGCGCACGGCCTGCAGGTCATCAGCGGCGGGCGGTTCGTTCTCGGCCTCGGCTCGCAGGTCCGACCGCACATCGAGAAGCGATTCAGCATGACGTGGTCGCGACCGGCCGCTCGCATGCGCGAGCTGGTACTGGCGATCAAGGCCATCTTCGAATGCTGGGAGGGGCGCGCCGAGCTGCGGTTTCAGGGCGAGTTCTACACCCACACGATCATGATCCCGGCATTCAACCCGGGCCCGAACCCCTTCGGGCCGCCGCCGATCCTGCTCGGCGGATTCATGCCGAAGATGATCGGGGTCGCCGGCGAGGTCGCCGATGGCTTCATCGCCCATCCGTTCAACAGTCGCGAGTCGCTGTTGCGGCACACGTTGCCCGCGCTCGACGACGGCCTGGCGCGCCGTGGACGCGACCGACGCGGCTTCGACATCATCTGCGCGACGCTCGTCGTCACGGCGGACGACGAGGAGTCGTTCGAGCGCTCGGTGCTCGCCGCGCGCAAGCAACTGGCGTTCTACGGATCGACCCCGGCGTACCGATCCACCCTCGACTGCCACGGTTGGGGCGATCTCCACGACGAGTTGAACCGCCTCTCCAAGGCCGGGCGCTGGGACGACATGACCCACCTCATCGACGACGAGATCCTAGAGACCATCGCCGTCGTCGGCCCCCGGGGAGCGATAGCGAATCAAATTCGCCAACGCCTCGACGGCATCGCCAACGCCGTCAGCCTGACCCACAACCGCGCCCCCGATCCGGCACAATGGGCCGACGTGGTAGCGGACCTACGGGCCCCTCGCCCCTCGCCCCCCGCCCCTGGCCCCTGCTCTTAGGACTCCTCCATCCGCGCGCTGATCGCCGGCCATAAGTGGCGCAACAGCGTTACCGGGAGCGCGCTGGTGTAGCCGGCGCTGGCCGCGGCGCGGCCGGGGATGAACGCGGTCAGGACGCCGAAATATCGGTCGCCGATGAAGAAGACGAAGGTCGCGGTGCGGTTGACCATCGCGACGCGCTTGCCGCTCTGGCTGGTGCCGAAGAAGCGGTTGTCGCCAGTGCCGGTCTTGCCGCCCACCGTGAGCGGGACGCCGCTCCTGGTCTTGAGGGCGCCGGACAAACGGCGCGCGGTCCCCTGCTCGACGACGCTGGTCAGCGCCGTGCGCAGCACCTTGGCCACCTCCGGGTGCATGACTTGTTCGCCACCATCCTTGATCGGCTCGAATGTGACCTCGTACGGCGTCTTGGCGGCGAAACGAAGGCGCTCGAGCATGACGTCACGGCGGCGGACGCCGTCGTTGACGATGATCCCGACCAGATCGGCCAGCGCCGCCGGGCGGTCTCCGGAGCTGCCGATCGAGGTGGCGTAGCTCGGCACCAAACGCTCGAACGGAAATCCCAGGCGACGCCAGTAGGGCGTCAGCCGCGCGAACGCCGCCTCCTCGATGCGCACGCGCAAACGGCGGTCTTGCGCGCGGCGATTGCGCGTCTTGAACAACCAACCGGACGATACCCGCCGTGCCTCGCGGCTGCGCTCGATCACGTCCGGCCACGTCATCCCGGGTTCGCGCAGCAGCTCGCCCGACAACCATACGTCGAGCGGATGCAACGACAGCAAGTATCCGTAGTCGGAAATGGTGAAGTCGGGGTTCGAGTACGCGCGTGCCAGCCGGGCGACTTTTTCCGGGGTCAAGTCCTTGACGCCACGCGCGGTCAACCAACCGGCGAGATCGAGGCCCAAGAGTTCGGGAATCCGCCAGGACCGGAACAAGATCGTCAGATGGCGGGGCGATTGCGCGCGCCGCCGCAACAGGCGCTGCACCATCTCCTCGAGCGGCAGGTCGCGATAGCGTTCGTACGCCTGGCGCAGCTGCGACACCGACTCGGCCTCGGCGATCTCTTCCAAAATCGCCTGACGCAGCTCCGCATCGTTGCCGTCGAGTACGGCGTCCGCATCGTATTCGAGCCGCGCCTGGTGGTAGCGCACGAGGTCGCGCATCATGCGGATGAATACCAGGTTCACCGATCGCGTGAACGCCTCGCGCGCCGTCAGGATGCGGCCGTTGTCCTTGCCGTCGAAATTGCTGAAGTGATGCTGACCGCTGCCGGTAAAGAAGGTCTCACCGGGGCTCGCGGAATAGCGCCGATCCATCGCTCGGTTCAACAAGCCCGCGACATCCGTGGACGGCGCGGACGCCATCGTCTCCGCCGCCCACTTCGTCAGCGGATCGCGCGCGACCTTGGCGCGTTCGCGCAGAGCCTCGGCGCCGAGTGACGCGAGTTCCGCGTGCAACTCGGCGACGATCTCGAGGTAATGAGCGATCGTGCGCAGCTTGGCGGTGCTGCCGAGTTCGAGCTTGACGCCGCGGTTGACGTCGAATGGTTGGTCGAGGTTGTCCGCCTGGACGCGGAGGAGGTTGGCGGTCTCACCGCGCTCGAAGATGAGCAAGCTGTAGAGCACCGCGCTGGCGTCGACGCCCCGCAGGAGATTCTCGTCGCGCAGGCCCTTCTCCTTCACGAACTCCGGCTTTGCCAGGGAGCGAAAGAACTCGACCACGTCGGCCTGCAACGTCGCGTCGATGGTGCTGTCCACTTCGAGACGCAGAAGATCCAGCTCGTAGAAGCTGGGAACCCCGAGCAACTTCGCGAGGCGGGCGCGGACAGCAGTCGAGGCCTTGCGCTGCACGAAGTCGGGAACCGGCGGCTCCGGGGCGCGGGCGATGAACTCGACCTTCTCGTCCTTGACCGCGCTGGCGAACCCCGGGTCCAACACACCACGCGCCGCCATCAGCCCCACATACGCATCGGCCCGCCGCTCGAGCGCCGCGCGGTCGCGCGTCAAGAAGACACTCGGCGCAGGCAACGCAGCGAGCAGGGTGATCACGTGTTTGAACGCACGCACGGCCTCGGGCCCCAGGACGTCGCTGCGCAACGCGTGACCCACCTCGGCAAAGGACATCCCGAACCACGCGTGCAGGCCGTTGCCGAGGCCGAACACCTCGCCGTAACCCGGCGCGGCCGCCAGCGGCACCATGTTGAGATACTCCACGACGATCTCCCGGCGACGTTCGGTGGTGTCCGGCCCGTGCCGGTACGCCTTCAAACTGGCGGACGTCATCTGGCGCAACTTGTCTTGCGGCGATTCCGTGCGGCCGCCCGGAGAGTGCCGAAACTTCTCGAGCTGAATGGCGAGCGTGCTGCCGCCTTCGACCGTCAACGGCAGGCCCAGCTTCGAACCCACGTAGAGCAGCGAGGCCTTCGCCATTCGGTCCCACTCCACCGCTGGATTGCGCCGGGGGTCCGGAGCCTCGAGCAGTTCCTTGTTCTCGATGAACAACAGGGCCTGCGTGATGAGAGGCGGGATGTCCTGGAAATCGCGAAAGGCGCGCTCGACGCGGCGGGCGTCGTAGATCGTCGTGCCGCCGGCGCCGCGGACGAACAGACCTTCATCGATGGGCTCGGGAAACGGCGGCGCGACATGCCACTCCATCAACCGCGTCAGCTCCGGCGACAGGCGCGCGTGCTCGGTGACACCGAATCCGGCGCGCTCGAGTCGGGTGCGAAACTCGCCCAGGCGCGAGTACCCGAGCCGTTCGTCCGACGGACCCGACACACCGACGTGTTGGCCGGGGCTGGTGCCCTTCTCGACCGTGTAGGTCAGCCGCGCGATGTAGCGCGCGAACAGCCACGATTGAAGCGCCGATACGTGCAGCTCGTAGACGACGCCCGCACCAGCGGCGATGCCCGCGAGGAATGCCGTGCTCCCCACCAAGCGCCTGCCCCACCGGCGCCAACGCGCCTTAGGGGTCGGAGTTGCCATCGGCGCCAGTCGCTGCACGCCCGCAATATGAATCCACGCCCGGGGTTCGGGCAAGTGGGGCCCGGGTACGTCCGCAAAGGAATTCGTCGCGGCGGCCAGGAACTCCTGGAGACCTAGGCACGCCGCGTACGAGCATTCTTGGCAAGCGAAGTAGATCTCGTCGCCGCTCGCCGCGCCGGCAGCGCTCCGGCGGGAAACGCCGATCGCGCCGCGGCAGCGACATTCATCAGGGAAGCCGACAGCGCACTTCCCCGGCGCCAAGCCAGCACGATGGTTCGCCGCGGTTCGGGCCGCGCGAACTCACGGATCGCCACGTCCCGGCCGCGGCTCTCGACCGCCACAGCCAGCTTCGGCAAGAGCGTGATGCCGGCGCCGCCGGCGACCATCTGCGCCAACGTCGCCAGGCTGGTGGCCCGGAACCCCAACTCCACGGTCCCCGCGGCGGTGCACAGATCGAGAGCCTGATTGCGAAAGCAGTGTCCGTCCTCCAGGAGGAGGACCTTCTCCCCGGCCAACTCCTCCGGTCGGACCGGGCGACGGGCGCCGGCCAGCCGGTGCCCGGCCGGCATCGCGAGCACGAAAGGATCGCTGCCAAGCACCTCCAACTCGACATCGCCGAGGTCGGCCTCGCGCGCCAGGATCGCACCGTCGAGTTCGCCATTCTCCAACGCCTGCAACAGGTTCTCGGTCTTGTCCTCCCTCCACACCAGGTCGAGGTGCGGGTAGGCGCGCCGCATCGCCGGATCGAGTTCCGGAAGAAGATAGGCGGCGATCGTCGGCAACACCCCGAACCGCAACACGCCCTTCAGAGGATCGACCAGCTCGCGAGCGGCCTGACGCAAATCCTCCAAAGCCTGCAGAACCCGCCGTGCCCGGGCGACGAGGATCTCACCCCGGGGCGTGACCAGGACGCGCCGGCGGTTTCGCTCGAACAGGCGGATTCCCAGCGCCAACTCGACATCGGCGATCTGCGCGCTGAGAGACGGCTGGGACACCAGGCATCGCTCGGCCGCGCCGCGAAAGCTGCGCGCGTCGGCGACGGCGACGACGTACTGCAATTGGCGCACCGTGAACGGGTGAGGTCCGAGCTCCATCGGCTGATAGGAGTAGCCTATTCACTCAATAGGGACAATATATTTGCCCGATCACTGGATGAGATCTAATGTCCCTCCATACATTCAGATGGCGTGGCGGCGAGCGCACTCGCGGACCGGACGCGCGAAACGGAGGACCCATGGCCAAAGGTAACAAGAGCAAAAAGTCGTCCGTCGGCAGGGAGCTGGCGCGACTCCTCGCCGACACCTACACCGTCTACCTGAAGACGCACGGCTTTCACTGGAACGTGACCGGCCCGATGTTCACCACGCTGCACACGATGTTCGAGACCCAGTACACGGAGCTGGCGCTGGCGGTGGACGAGATCGCCGAGCGCATCCGCGCGATCGGAGAACCGGCTCCCGCAAGCTATTCGGAGTTCGCGGAGCTGACCTCCATCAAGGAGGCGCGCGGAGTGCGCTCCGCGGAGCAGATGCTGCGCGAGTTGACCGCCGATCAGGACACGATCTCCGCGGCCGCGCGCGGCGTCGTCGCCGCGGCTGAAAAGGCGGGGGACGCGGCGAGTGCCGACCTCGGAGTGCGCCGCATCAACACCCACGACAAAAACGCCTGGATGCTGCGCAGTCACCTCGCATAGCGCTCGAACGGGATCGTCCGCCCGATGAACAGGCGGACTGCGGTCAAACGAAGCCTCCGGGCACCAAGGACTCCTCTGCGACCTCAGCACCGACACGAACGACAACGATTTAGAATCGATGGGCTACCGACAACCCTCGGAAAGGAAGCATCAAAACCATGGCAGAGAAACGACCGACACTGACGACGACCGGCGGAAACCCAGTCGGTGACAACCAGAACTCGCAAACCGCGGGCCCGCGCGGGCCCGTGCTGTTGCAGGACTACCAACTCATCGAAAAGCTCGCGCACCAGAATCGCGAGCGCATCCCCGAGCGGGTGGTGCACGCCAAGGGTTGGGGCGCGCACGGCACGTTGACCGTAACCCACGACATCTCGAAGTATACGCGGGCCAAGGTCTTCTCCGCCGTCGGAAAGAAGACGCCTCTGCTCGCGCGCTTCTCCACGGTCGCCGGCGAGTTGGGCGCCGCCGACGCCGAACGCGACGTCCGCGGCTTCTCGATGAAGTTCTACACCGACGAGGGCAACTGGGATCTGGTCGGCAACAACACTCCCGTGTTCTTCGTGCGCGATCCGCTCAAGTTTCCCGATTTCATCCGCACACAGAAGCGCCACCCGCGCACCAACCTGCGGTCGCCGACGGCGATGTGGGACTTCTGGTCGCTGTCACCGGAAACGCTGCACCAGGTTACGACCTTGTTCTCGGATCGCGGCATCCCGACGAGCCCGCGGTTCATGGACGGCTTCGGCTCGCACACGTTCAGTTTCTGGAACACCAGCGGCGAGCGGTTCTGGGTGAAGTTTCACTTCAAGACCCGGCAGGGGCACCGCTTTCTCACCAACGGAGAAGCGGCGGACGTCGTCGGCCAGACGCGCGAGTCGTACCAGGAGGATCTGTACGGAGCGATCGAGAAGGGCGACTTTCCCAAGTGGGATTTGAAGGTGCAGATCATGCCGGAGAGCGACGCCGAAAAGACACCGTACAATCCGTTCGACCTCACCAAGGTGTGGCCGCATGCCGACTACCCGCTCATCGACGTCGGCGTCGTGGAGCTCAACCGCAACCCCGACAACTATTTCGCCGAGATCGAGCAGGCGGCATTCAGTCCGTCGAACGTCGTCCCGGGGATCGGCTTCTCGCCCGATAAGATGCTGCAGGCGCGCATCTTCGCCTACGCGGACGCGCATCGCTACCGGCTGGGCACCCACTACGAATCGCTGCCGGTCAACCGGCCGAAGTGCCCCGTGCACCACTACCACAAGGACGGGCCGATGCGCTTCTTCGACAACAACGAGAAGAACCCCGACGCCTACTACGAGCCCAACTCGTTCGACGGGCCGGTCGAGTCGCCCGAACACCGCGAACCGCCGCTGCGGATCTCCGGCGACGCGGACCGCTACAACCACCGCGAGGGCAATGACGACTACGGCCAGCCGCGCGCCCTCTTCAACCTCTTCGACGACGCGCAGCGAGCGCGGCTGTACGGCAACATCGCCGCGGCGATGGGCGGCGTTCCACAGTACATCGTGGATCGCCAGCTCGAGCACTTCCGCAAGGTCGATCCCGCCTACGCCGACGGCGTCGCCGCGGCGCTGAAGGCCTCATCGAGTTGACCCCAGACTCCTGAATTCGCAGCCGGCACCCTCGAGCGGTGGCAGCCCGGGCCGAATCACCGGTTCGGGCCGCCACCAGCGAAATGAGGATACTGGGTGCCTCGTTCCCGCAGTGGCAGGCGCCACATTTGTGCCGATGATCGCAACGCAGGTGCCAACCACCGACCGTTGATTCGAGCGCGGCGGCGAATCCCCGGGCGGAATCCGCCGCTGCCGACAGGTGGCATGCAGCGTGCTGTCCCATCCTCCGGAATGAGTCGGCCTTCACAGATTCGCGAGTCGCCGACGAGCGGAGACCCGGTTGCCGGGCCGGTGTCGCCCGCGCCGTCGTCGAGGCGCTGGGAGCGCGAAAGACTCGGCGAGCAGCGGGCGCTGATCGTCGGCCTGTGCACCGTGCCCCTGATGATCTCCGGGACCCTTTGGACCGCCGCGGTCGGTATCAGCGGATGGGCCAACGGCAGGCCGCCGGTAACGACCGATATCCTGCCCCCCATCGCCCTCGCGGCGATCGGTTACGCGGCATACCGCTTGCGGGCCCGCGGCCGCGTGCGCGCCGCCGCCTATACGATCGTCGTCGCCCTGACGACCAATGCCCACCTCAGCCTGATCGTTTTCTCCAACACCGAGTTCACCGCCGTCGTCGCCTACTGCGTCGCTCTCAGCGTGGCGGCGATTCTCATACGGTCGCGCGAACTGCTCTGGGTGGGAGCGGCCCTGATCAGCACGGCCCTCATCGCCGGGTTTCTCCACCACCATCCGATCATCGAACAAGTGGCTCTACCGCGCTCGCTGGCGACGATCGCCACCGCCTTCGCCGTCGTCCTCGGCCTGCCGTTTCCCATGATGATGTTCTGGTTCATCAACCGCGACCTCGAATCGTCGCGCGCCGATGCCTGGCGCGCGGCGGCACAGGCGAAAACCGCGATGGAGGAGGCCGAGGAAAGTCGCCGGCAGTTGGCCCTCGTCGCCGACCAGCTCAAGCACAAGAACTCGGAGCTGGGCGACTTTCTCTACGTCGTTTCGCACGACATGCGGGCGCCGCTGATCAACCTCGAAGGATTCTCACGCTCGCTGCAGGAGAACCTGGACGGACTGAAAGAATCGCTCGCGACACCGGAACTCCCCACCGATGTACGCGCGCGCGTCGACGAGCTGTCGGGGGAGATCGACGAGTCGCTCGACTTCATCCTGCGCAGCGTCAGCAAAGCGGACTTTCTCGTCAACACGGTTCTCGAATTGTCGCGGCTCGAGTCGCGCAACGAGCGATCGATGGACATCGATCTCGGAGAACTGGTGTCGGAGATCGTCTCGTCGCTGCGCTACCGCCTGAACGAACTGGACGCGCACATCGAGATCGACCCCCTACCGACGATCAAGGGCGATCCGATCCGGCTGCACCAGGTGTTCGCCAACCTTCTCGACAACGCCGTGAAGTACGCGCGAACCGACGTCCAGGCGCGCATCGAGGTTCGCTGCTCTTCGGAGGCGAACGGGTACGTCTTCTCCATCCGAGACAACGGCGTGGGGATCCGCCCCGAAGACGTATCGAAGGCTTTTCGGATGTTCGGCCGACTCGGTCACAGCAGGCACCCGGGCGACGGCATCGGTCTTACGATGATCCGCAAGATCATCGAGAGACGGAAGGGCCGGATCTGGGTCGAGTCGACGCCCGGCATCGGCAGCACATTTCACTTCACGTGGCCGGACGTACCACCGCCCACGCACGCAATCTTGGAGGAGCATGAACATGCAGCCGCATGAATCCATCAGTATTCTTCTGGTCGAGGACAACGACGGCCACGCGAAGTTGATCGAACGCAATCTGCGCAAGGTGAATTTGTTGAACCCCATCGTCCGCGTCGCCGACGGTGTCGAGGCCCTCGACTACTTGCACGGACAGGGCGAATCCAACGGCGCGCCGCCCTTGCCGCGCCTGGTTCTGCTCGACATCAACATGCCGCGCATGGACGGAATGGAGGTCCTGTCGCGCATCAAGAGCGACGACCGGCTGCGCAGGACGCCGGTGATCATGCTGACCTCGACGGACTCACAAGCCGAGATCGATCGCTGCTACCAGTCGGGCGCCAACGGCTATGTTTCCAAGCCCGTCAACATCGCCAATCTCGGCGAGAAACTGCACCGCCTCGGCCTGTTTCTCGAGATCGTGGAACTCCCCGCCGTGGCGTGATGGATCAGGACCCGGGAAAATTCGCGGACTGCCCGCGCATCGTCGTCGCCGAAGACGACGAGGGGCAGGCGCGACTGATGCGGCGCGCGCTCAAGTTGCTGGGGCTCGATTGCCGCATCGAGGGCACCGGCGCGGGCTGTCTACGCGCCGTCGCCGAGGAAAACGACTGCCTGGTTCTCCTCGACCTGGGACTGCCGGACGTCGCCGAGTTCGAGCTGCTCACGAAACTCGTCGAGTGCGACCGCCAGATTCCGCTGATCGTCGTGACCGGCAACGACGATCTGACGGTCGCCATCGACGCATTGCGGCAGGGAGCCTGGGACTATGTCGTCAAGCGACCCGACCTCTCCCACCTCAACGAGCTGTCGTATGTGATCGAACGCAACCTCGAACGCCGGTCCCTGATGCGCGAGCGCAACCTGTTCCGCTCGATGCTCAGTCACGACATCCGCAATCCGCTCAACATCATCTACAACTACGCCGACATCCTCGGCGAGGAGATGCCGATCCCCGAGGCGGGGCTCGACCTGCTCGAGCGCATCAAGGACAACGCGCTGACGACCCTCGACCTGGTCAGCAACTTCGTAGAGATGGATCGCATCGAGAGCGGCCGCCTGATCTTCGAGCGCGAGCCTGTTCGCGTCACCACGCTGGTCGACAACGTCGTGCGCCGTCACCGTCCCATGGCCAAGGCCAAGGGGGTCACGGTCGAGGTGGAAGGCGCGGACATCGTCGAGGATGCGTACGCGGATCGGGCGTACCTCGAGCGCGTCGTGGCCAACCTGGTCTCCAACGCGATCAAGTTCACCCCGAGTGGCGGCCGCCTGACCGTGCGGATCGCGAGCACCGACGACGGCGTTTCCATCTCGTTCGAGGACACCGGCTGCGGGGTCGCGGCGAACGAGTGCGATTCCATCTTCGAGAAGTACCACCGCGCTCGCTCGACCGTCACCGTCGACGGGACGGGGCTCGGCCTCTACATCGTTCGGTCGGTGGTCGAGGCGCACGGCGGCAGCGTCGCCCTCGAGAGTCGCCTCGGCATCGGGTCGACCTTTCGCGTCACCCTGCCGGCGGTTCGAGTGGAAGCCGACGAGCGCAAGATCGCCTGATACCCCCGTTCACGGGCGGACCTATTGGCCTCGCTCGCCATCGGCGCTACCCTCGGCACCGTGAGCACTCCAGGCACAGTTCGCCGCGGCCCGGTCCAGGCAGCGATCGAGGCCAAGTTGGAAGAGGCGCTGGTCCCGGCCTTCCTGAGCGTGGCAAACGAGAGCTTCATGCACTCGGTTCCACCGGGATCGGAGAGCCACTTCAAAGTGGTCATCGTCAGCGAACGGTTCGCGGCCCAGAGCCTGGTCGCCCGGCACCGGATGGTCCATCAAGCCCTCGCGGGCCCGATTGCCGCCGGCCTGCACGCCCTCAGCATCGAAGCCCGCACGCCCGGGGAATGGGCCGACGTCGCGGGCCGAACAACCCCGTCGCCGAAGTGCCTCGGCGGCTCCAAAGCCGACGCCTGAAATTGCCCTTAACAGTTACGGCGCGTGCGGGATCTGCGCCGATGGTAGATCCGGGCCACGTGAGTGCGCCCTTCGATTGCGGTGACTGTCCCGCACCTCACGGTATTTCGCGACCCACTCGCCGGTGAGGAATCCTGAGAGCACGAACAGGACGAAAATGCCGGCCCATAGGAGAAGCCCGATCTCGAATCCACTCGCACCTGACATGGCCATGTACCTCTGCGGTTCGATATCCGCTCAGGTCCAGCACCGCACCAAAATTGGCGCTGGCTGAATCCTGATTCATGGTCCAATAGTACGCCCGAATCGCGCTCCGTCAACTCGGCAAATTTCAGAGGGGTATCGGGTTCGCTCCGAGATCGACTTTGCCGACGGGCAAACCCTAGCAGCCCGTTGAAAAACAGGACACGCGCTGCAAATGGTCTTTCGGCGTCATGGCTGCGTTGCGAAATCCTCAACAAAAGTCACGACTTTGCTTCCGGTTTCGCGCCTTGCCCTGACGCCGAAATCCTCATTTTCGCTTGCGCGCCTGTTTTTCAACGGACTGCTATGCGCGGCGCCGAAACTGTTTGAAGTCGGGCGGCCGCTTCTCCAGGAACGCGGTGATCGCCTCGACGTTCTCCGGCGATCCGGCGAGCCGGGCCATGGCGGCGTTCTCTACGTCGAGCGCGGCGCGAATCCCGTCGCGGTGCTGCACCATCAATGTCCGCTTGATCTCCTGCAGAGCGCTCACCGGCCATTGCGCCATTTCACGCGCCTTGGCCAACGTCTGAGCGAGGACCGTTTCATCCGGAAACACCCGCGCCGCCATGCCCATCTCCAGGGCCCGTTCGGCGGAAATCCACTCGGCGGTGAAAAACAGCTCGGCGGCGCGCTGTCGTCCGATCGCGGACTGCAGCGTGTAGCTGCTGGCGATCTCCGGCACCAGGCCGAGGTTCGCGAACGGCAACCGCAGTCGCGCGCTGGTGCCCAGGTAGACGACATCGCAGCCGATGAGCAGCGTGCAGCCGCCGCCGATGGCGACACCGCGCGCGGCCGCGAGCAGGGGTTTGTCGAACGCGAACAGCGACTCGGCGAAACCGAAGTAGCCGCTGGCCTTGCCGTCGGCGCGCGGCTCGGATGCGGCGCTGAACGCGCCGAGATCCTGCCCGGCGGAAAAGTCCCCCCCGGCGCCAGTCACGACGACCACGGCGACCGTCGGATCCGCGGCGGCGTCGCAGAGCGCCTGCCCGAGCCCGTCCCACTGGTCATTGTCGAACGCGTTCTTCTTGTGCGGCCGGTTGAGCGTGACCAACAACACGCCGTCGTCATCGAGCTCGCGCAGCACCTTCGCTTCGTCAGCCATCGCTCCTCCCGTGAGCAACCCACCCTATAGCGAAGACCGCCATTTTCCAGAGATCCGTACCCGGGGCCATCGAAACACAGCCGCATGGACGACACCGCGAGAGTGCACCGACAAAGTGATTTTCTCGCGCCAAGACGCCAAGGCGCCAAGAAAAGCCGGATGGTGCCAAAGAACGCACTACTCAAAAATGCATCCTGAGTGATTCACCTCGCACTAGCAGGTCGTTGATCCCGGTGGGAATCCTTGGCGACTTGGCGTCTTGGCGCGAGAAAAAGATTCATCTCTAGAGCTCGGAATGCTCGCAGATCGCCTCGTCGCTCTTCGCGTTTCCTATTTTTTTCCAACGGGGCTAAGGCTGAGCGGGTAGATTCGCCGAGCCTTGGGTGGTTGCCGGAGGCAGTTCCGGCGAGGCCGGCACTGCCGAGCCCATCGGAGCGCGAAGCGCTCACGGGGGCGAATTTCCAAAGGAGGGGCGGATGCGCTCGAAGATTGTCGTTGTCTTGGTCTTCGCGACCGTTGTTTCCATCGGCCTCCTGTATCTGCTCGGCAGCGGCGTGCTGGTCGAAACGCAACGCGCCGGGTTGCCGGCCGGTCGCGCCGTGGCACCGGCGGTGGTCGCCGATCGGACCGCGCGGCAAGCGGCGGCCGCCGAGCAAATCGGCGTCGGCGATACCAAGCAGATTCTCTTCGGCGACCTGCACGTCCACACCACGTTCTCCTTCGACGCATTTCTCATGAGTCTGCCGTTGGCCGGTGGCGACGGCGCGCACCCGGTCGCCGACGCGTGCGACTACGCCCGACACTGCGCCGCTCTCGACTTCTGGTCGATCAACGACCACGACATCTCGCTGACGCCGCGGCGCTGGCGAGAAACCATCGAGTCGGTCCGCCGCTGTAACGAGATCAGCGGGTCCGAGTCCAATCCCGACATGGTCTCCTTCATCGGCTGGGAGTGGACGCAGGTGGGGACGATCCCCGCCAACCACTACGGGCACAAGAACGTAATTCTGCGAGACCTGGACGACGAGCACGTTCCGATCCGGCCGATCGTCGCCGGCCCGCCGCCGGGCATGCCGTCGCTGGCCGAGTCCGCGCCGTCCCCGCTCCTACTCGGGCTCATGGTGCTCAGCGCGCCCCGCGCCGGTGGGTTGGAATTCGCCCGTTATACTTTCGAGACCATCGACGTCGACACCTGTCCGACCGGCGTGCCGGTGCGCGATCTTCCGCCGGACTGCCGCGAGTTCGCACCCACGCCGGCCGACCTCTTCGCCAAACTGAAAGATTGGAATTTCGCCACGACCGTCATTCCACACGGTACGACGTGGGGCTTCTATACGCCGCTCGGGTCGTCGTGGGACAAACAGCTCACACCACAACAACACGACCCCGATCAGCAGCGACTCGTGGAAGTGTTCTCGGGACACGGCAACTCGGAGCAATACCGGCCGTATCGAGAAGTGACGGACTCGGCGGACGGCGCGCGGACATGTCCCGAGCCGAACGAGAACTACCTCCCGTCGTGCTGGCGCGCCGGCGAGATCATCGAGAAGCGGTGCCTCGATCTGGCGCTGGCCAAGCCCGACGAGTGCGCGGCACGCGCGGCGACCGCACGGCAGAACTTCGTCGACGCCGAGTTCAACGGCGGCTACTCGACGGTTCCGGCGACCACGGTGGCGGACTGGCAGGACGCGGGACAGTGCCGCGACTGTTTCCAACCGGCGTTCAACTACCGCCCGCGCAGCTCGGTGCAGTACATGCTGGCGCTCGGGCGCCCCGGCAACGAGAACCAGACCGATCGCTTTCGCTTTGGGTTGATCGGTTCGAGCGACAACCACTCGGCGCGACCCGGCACCGGGTATAAAGAGGTGTCGCGCGCGGAGTTCACCGAGACCCGTTTCGGCAATTTCGTCGGTTCGCCCCTCGCCCCGCTCGACACCCGACCGCCGGCCGCCGAGTCCGAAGTGGTCGAGCTCACCGACATCACCACCCCCTTCGCCAACTTCGAAACCGAGCGGCAGGCGTCGTTCTTCCTCAACGGAGGCCTGGCCGCCGTCCACGCGGAGAGCCGCGATCGCGGTGCGATCTGGGACGCGCTGCAACGCCGCGAGGTGTACGGCACCAGCGGCCCGCGCATCTTGCTGTGGTTTGATCTGGTCAACGCCCCGGCCGGCGGCACCGCGCCGATGGGCAGCGCCGTATCGATGAGCGAGGGTCCGAGTTTCCGGGTGCGAGCCGTCGGCTCCTTCGAGCAGAAACCCGGCTGCCCGGACGATGCGACCCAGTCCATGTCGGCGGCGCAGATCACCCGACTTTGCCAGGGCGAATGCTACAACCCATCCGAAGTCCGCCGGGCGATCAGTCGCATCGAGGTCGTGCGCATCCGACCACAGCTTTCGCCCGACGAAGACGTGACCGCCCTGATCGAGGACCCATGGCAGGTCATCCCCTGCCCCGCCAAACCAGAAGGCTGCATCGCGACGTTCAACGACTACGAGTTCGAGTCGTCCGGGCGCGACACGCTCTACTACGTGCGCGCGATCGAGGTCGCACGTCCCGCGGTCAACGCCGATCCACTGGGATGTGAGCGCGACGCGGACGGGCGCTGCGCACGCGTCAACCCCTGCTTCTCCCGCCCCCTGGACGACGACTGTGTCTCGCTCAGCGAGGAGCGCGCCTGGTCATCGCCGATCTTCGTCGATCAGATGTGACAGGAACGCCGTCACCAGCGGGCGGACGGTCACACGACCGGCTTGCGCCCGCGGTATTCGACGAAGGCGCCGGGCACGATCAAGTTCGACCGCGCGTACTCGAAGCCAACGCTGCGCAGCACTTCCACGATTCGCGGCGGGTCGACGCACTTGTCGACCGTGTCCCAGTAGTAATCCATCAACAACTTGGCGTCGCGACTCCCCGTCGACAACAGGGTCAGTCCCGGAATCAGCTTCGCCCATACGAAACGCGTCAGCGCGTGGCCTACCCGCGATCGCGGCACATGGCTCTCGAGGATCCAGATCTGCCCGCCGGGTTTGAGGACGCGGTAGTACTCGCTGAACGCCGCGTGCAGGTCGGGCACGTGGCGCAGGGCGATTCCCATCGTAACGAAATCGAAGTGGTCGCTCTTGATCGGCAACGCCTGCGCGAAGCCGCGCACCAGCGGTCCGCCGTGGCCCTTGCGCGACTCGGCAAGCATACCGGCGCTGGGGTCGACACCGACGACGCAACCCGTGGGTCCGACCAGACGCGCCGCGCCGCGGTACACGGCGCCGGTCCCGGTCGCGACATCGAGGACCTTCATGCCGGGGCCGACGCCGGCAAACTTCATCGACATCCGTCGGTACAAGAGGCCGCCATTGAGAAAGAGCCCCTCGACGGTGTCGTAGTACTTCGCCGTGCGGTCGAAGAGGTCCATCACGTACCCCTCGCGCTCCTCGTCGGCCCGGTAGTACTCCTTCAGAGGCGTGTGCGGGGGAACTTGCGTTTTCACTTCATCCGCTTGCGTCGGCACGTAGGCTCACTTTCGAGATCGAAGTAGCCCCGTACTGTGCAACGCTGGCCCGCGCACTTCAACCGAGGTGCATGCGTTACTCACCGGTGAAATTCGGGCGGCGCTTTTCCTTGAACGCACGCGGGCCTTCGCGGGCGTCGCGCGAGCCGAGAACGGCCGCCGAGACCTCGTCCTCGATCGCCAGGGCCTCTTCCAGCGGCCGCCCGCTCGAGCGCAGCACACCTTCCTTGATCTTGCGCACCGCGAGGGGGCCGTTGGCGGCGAGCTTCGCCGCCAACGCGCGCGCCGTGGGCATCAACGCGTCTTTCGGCACCACATAGTTGACCAAGCCCATCCGCAGCGCTTCAGCGGCCGAGAAGGGGTCGCCGATCATGAGGATCTCGAGTGCTTTGGCGTAGGGCACCTGCCGCGGCAGACGGGTCAGCGAACCACCGCCGGGCAGCAGCCCGACCTTGGCCTCGGGCGTGCCGAACACCGCGTGCTCAGCGGCGACGCGGAGGTCGCAGGCGTTGGTCAACTCGGTGCCGCCGCCCAGCGCCTGGCCGTTCACCGCCGCGATGATGGGCTTGTAGATCTCGAACCCACGCAGGATGGCGTCCGTGAACTGGCGCAGGTTCGCCATGAGCCGCTCGTCCCACTCGTCTTCCGGCTGGCGCGCTCCCGTCACCAGCGGCATGGTCAGTTTGAGATCGCCACCGGCGCAGAAGCTCTCGTCGCCCGCGCCGGTGAGGATCGCCACGCGCAGGTCGGCGGTGTCGCGGAACTCGTACCAGGCGTGCGCCATACGGACGAGCATCTGCGGGCTGAGCGCGTTGCGCGCCGCCGGCCGATTCATCGTGAGCGTCAGCACGCCCTCGTCGCGGTCGACGAGGAGATGCGGCTCGTCAGCACCGCCCGCGGACGCGATCACGACCACAGCCGCGCTCCGGGAACCCATTTGGCGTGGAACCCGCTCGGGACACGCGCCGGCAGATGGACTCGCGCGACCGGTCCGCGCTCGATCTCCTGGGCGCGGTAGATCCAACATTGCGAGCGCAGGTCGGCCCGGTCGGTGACGATCGTCACGACGTAGCCGTCGTCTTCCGCCGTCGCGCCGATGCGCGCCGCGAAGGGCGATTCACTGCCGAAGATGCCGTCGCCGTAGTCGTGGCGCACGCTGCTGGCATCGGTGTGGTCGTATTTCACGAGCGAGTGGAACTCGACGGTGTACGGATCGATCGGCAGCCGCTGGTGGTACGAGTATCGGGTTTTCTCGCCGTAGCGCTCGGTGTCCGGCAGGCAGAACTCGACGTTGAGATCGTCCAGTTGCTCTTCCGAAGACTCACCGGTTCGCAGATTCATGCGCCAGCGCCGCAGGTGCGCGCGAATGCGCAGGTAGCCGAGCATCGACGCCAACTCGCCTTCTTCCTTGCGCCGGTGAATCGTCGGGTCCGGTTGGAAGCACCCGTCCATGACGATCCAGTCGCCCTCTTCCCAGGCGTTGACCATGTGCAGGACATAGCCGGGCGCGAAGTCGAACCAGCGCACCTCGTCGGCCGCGCCGCGGCGCGGCAGCACGCCGAAGCGGCTGGGGATGTCGGGGTGAAACTTGGCGACCCGGTAGCCGTGTTTTCGCAGGACGTCGACGTCGTGGAACAAGGGGAAGTCGTGCACGATCGAGTAGTGCTCGGTGATGGTGATGTCGTGCGGCGCGCGCGGCCCGGGCAGGTCGATGGGAATCTCGTGAACGAGATCGCCCGCCGCCGAGACGACGCCGTAGCGCATGAACGGCGCCTCGTCGTACAGCGTGAAGTACACCAGTTCACCGCTGCGCGGATCGACTTTGGGATGTGCCGACACGGTGCTGCGGCGGCGGCCACCGAAGTCCTCGACGCCCAGGGTCTCGAGGGTACGTGGATCGAGGCGGTAGGGTTCCCCGCACATGTACCAGAGGGCCAGCAGGGCGCCGTTGTGGTAGACGAGGTCGGTGTTGGCGGTGTCCTTCAGGTAGTGCCGAGGAGCACTGAAATCGAACGGCCCCATGATGCCGGGCCAGATCGCCGCGCCGCGGGCGCGCTCGTCGGCAAGTCCCGCCGTGCGCACCAGACGGCTGCGGTAGGTGGCGCGGCCGTCGCGGAAGTAGACGCCGTGGACCATGCCGTCGCCGTCGAACCAGTGGTACAGGTTGGACGGCGGCAGCATCGAGTTCGGTCCGTTGCGCACGTAGGCGCCGTAGAGGTCAGCGGGAATCTCCCCGTCGACCCGCAACTCGTCGGCCGTGGTCTCGTCGGCGACCGGCGCGTGCAAGCCGCGCAGGTATGGGTTCTCGACATCGGCCGTCCACAACGGCGCATCGGCCGGCACAGTCAGGGGAGACGTCAAATCATTCGGCTGCGGCTCGGCGACACTCATGTCGGGCATCCTCCCGCGTCCACACCGCCCGCGTCAACACTGTCGGGGCGCGGTCGGTATCGCGAGGCGCTGGATGGCCTCGCTGAACTCTTCCATGGTGTTCGGCTTGTAAAGCACCTCGCGGATGCCGGCGAGGTGCGCGCGTTCCTTGAGGTCCTCGGTGACATGGCCGGAGCACAGCACGATCGGAAGGTCGGGCCGCACCTTGAGGAGATCCACAGCGAGTTGCAGCCCCGAGATGCCGGGCATGTTCAGATCGGCGATGACGAGGTCGAAATCGCCCGGATTCGCGCGGAACGCCTGCGTCGCCTCCTCGGCGCTGTTGAAGCCGGTGGCGCGATAGCCGAGGCGCTCGAGCATCCGCGTGGCGAGGAAAACCAAAGGCTCTTCGTCGTCGATATACAAAATGTGTTGGCCTTCGCCGCGGTGTGCCATCGGGGGAGGCTGCTCGGCGACACTCGCCGGGTCGGCGGCGGCGGGAAAGTACACTTCAAAGGTGGTGCCGCGACCTGTCTGGCTGTGCACCGCGATCGCGCCGTCGTGGCTCTGCACGATGCCGTGGACGACGGAGAGCCCCAGACCAGTGCCCTTACCCTGCTCCTTGGTGGTGAAGAATGGATCGTAAATGCGCTCGATCGTCGCAGCATCCATCCCTTGGCCGCTATCGCTGACGGAGAGACATGCCATGCGTCCCGGCCTCAGGCCCGCAAGTAGGCCGGCGGCGGCGGCGTCCAGCGTCACCGCGCGGAGTCTGATCTCGACGCGGCCAGGCCGGCCTTGCAACGCGTGCCAAGCATTGGTGCAGAGATTAGAAATTACCTGGTGCACCTGGGTCGGATCGGCGAGGACCGGCGGGGCATCGCCATCGATCGTCGTCACGATCTCGACGCTCGATGGAACGGTCGCGCGCAAGAAGCCGACAGTCTCTTCGATCGTCGGTCCCAGCGTCATGACTCGTCGCTCCTGCGGCTGTTGGCTGCTGAAGGAGAGGATCTGTCGCACCAACATCGTAGCGCGAGCGCCCGCCCTGCGAATCTCCTCCAGACTCTGGCGCGCGGGACTCGCTTCGGGAACATCCGCCAGCGCCAACTCGGTGTTGCCCAGAATGGCCGTAAGGATGTTGTTGAAATCGTGCGCCACGCCGCCGGCGAGATGCCCGATCGCTTCCATCTTCTGCGCTTGGCGAAACTGCTCCTCGAGTTGGCGGCGATTGGTGACGTCCTCCGCGGTGCCGACGATGCGCAAGACTTCGCCCGCCGCGTCGAACACGGGGAACGCGCGGTCGCGAATCCAGCACACCGATCCATCGGGCCGCAGGATGCGATACGTCTCGTCGTACGCGCCGGGCTTCCCCTGTTCGTTCTCTGCAGCCTTCCGAACGCGAGCGCGGTCGTCGGGATGGATGGCGTCGATCCAGGCGCGCGGCGACTCGTAAAGGCTGGCGCACGTGCGCCCCCAGATCCGTTCGTAGGCCGGGCTGACGTACAACATCCGGTTCTTGGCCGGGTCGGTCACCCAGAAGACCTCCTGGATGGTCTCCGCCACTTCTCGAAAGCGCTCCTCGCTCGCGCGCAACTGATCGAGTACGCGTTTGCGCTCGGCGATGTCGTCTTGCAACGTCTTGTTGATCTCCTCTAGTTGAAGGGTCTTCTCCTCCAGCTTGCGGATGAGCGTCTCGCTATAGCTCTTCAGCAGGTCGTCCCCCTCGACCGCTGCCGCCCTGGGCGCCGCGGGCGCGTTCCCGGCGGCGGCGGTCAGCACCTCTTCAACTCGCGCGAGAAAATCGTCCGGCTCGGCTGGCTTGAGGATGAAAGCATCCGCGCCGAGGCTCAATGCGAGGCGCTCGTCCTCCGGGTCCGTGTAGGTGGCGGTGTACACGACGAACGGAACCGCCTTGAGCCTCCCGTCGGCCTTCCAGTGGCGCAGCAGCGTGTAGCCGTCCATCACCGGCATGAGGAGGTCCGAGATGATCAAGTCGGGCGGCCGCTGGCGCGCCTTGACCAACGCCTCGGCGCCGTGGAGCGCGGTCGCGACATCCCAACCATGGCCCGATAGAAGCGCCTGCAGGTAATACAGGTTGTCTTCCTTGTCATCGACGATCAGGACGCGATTCATCCGTCGGCTCGCTCGGTCGCCGCCGCGCTCCTGATCCGTTCGATCTCCCCGACGAACGTGTCCGGGTCGATCGGCTTCTCCACGTACCCGGTACAGCCCGCGGCGAGAGCCTTCTCCCGGTCGCCGACCATCGCGTAGGACGTCACCGCGATGATCGGGACCTCGTGCAACGAATCCAACTCTCGCAGCGCCTGTGCCACGCCGTACCCATCCATCCCCGGCAACTGGATGTCCAACAGGATGAGATCGGGCTTGAAGGTCTGGGCCATTTCGATCCCGTGCGGACCGTCGAAGGCCGACACGATCTCGTACCCGTGCCGCTCCAGGAGGAACGTCGCCAAGTATCGATTCTGCACATTGTCTTCGATCATCAGAATCTTCTTTTTCATGCCTCGGTACCGTCCGTGTTCCGCAGGGGGAGAATGACCGTAAATGCGCTGCCGTGCTGCCATTCGCTCGCGGCGGATATCTGCCCGCCCAGGAGCTCGGTCAGCCGGCGAGAGATCGCCAGGCCGAGTCCCGTGCCCTCGTGTTGCCGCGAGAGACCCGTGTCCAACTGCCGGAACGGCTGGAAGAGCGTCCCGAGATCGACCGGCTTGATGCCGGGCCCGGTGTCGGCGACACACAACCGCACAGCGGCGACAGGCGGCGATTCGGGTGACGTTCGGTGCGCGGCGACGTATTCGGCCGTGAGGGTCACGCCGCCGCGTTCCGTGAACTTGATGGCGTTGTTCAAGAGGTTGAGCAGGATCTGCTCAACCCGCCGCTGGTCGCTCAACACCTCCCGAAGGTCCGGCGCGACGTTCGTCGTCACCGCGAGGCCCTTCTTCTCCGCCAGAGGTCTCACCATGGCCACGACGCGCTCGATCGAGGCCGGTAGCTCGAACGCCTCGCTGCGTACCTCGAGTTGACCGGCCTCGATTTTGGAGATGTCGAGAACGTCGTTGATGAGATCGAGCAAGTGGCGCGCGCTGCCACGCACCATTCCAAGCTGCTTGGTCTGCTCCGCCGTCAGCGGCCCGGCCAACCCCTGCAACACGATGCCGGTAAAGCCGATGATCGAATTGAGGGGCGTGCGCAGCTCGTGCGACATGGTCGCGAGGAACGCCGACTTGATGCGATCCGCGGCCTCGGCGCGGATCCGTTTCTCCCGCTCGGCCTCCATCCGCATCCTGTCGGTGATGTCGTGCACGGTTCCCGACAAAAACCTCGGAGCGCCGGTGTCGTCCGTTTTGAGGTTGGCGAGCTCGTGGACCATCTTCTCCGTCCCATCGAGGAGCACGATCCTGTGCTCGACGTCGAGACGCGACACGCCCGCGACGGCCGCCTGCTGCGCCGCTTGCACCCGATCTCTGTCCTCGGGGTGCACGAACTGGAAGAACGCCTCGTAGCTCGCTTGGAACTGGGAGGCGGGGATGCCGAACATCTCGTAGATCTGGTCCGACCACGTCAGCCGGTTGCGCGCGATATCCAACTCCCAGCTGCCCATCTTGGCGATCCGCTGTGCCTCGGCGAGGTGGGCTTCGCTCTCCCGGACCTTGGCTTCGGCACGCACGCGGTCGGTGACGTCGACGCACACGCAGTGGATCACCCCTCGCCCACTCAACTCGAGAAGCCGCGCCGAGACGAACACATCGCGGATCTCTCCGGACTTGGTCCGGTGACGCGTTTCGAACTGATCACGGCCCTCGCGCACGGTTCTCGCGAGGTGCTCCGCGGGCTCGCCGCTCGTCTCTGTAGCGTCGATGTCGGGGAGACGAAGTGCGGAGATCTCCTCCACCGTGTACCCCAACTGCCGCGCGCCCTGCTGGTTGCACTCGACGATCGCTTGGGTTTCCGGGTCGACGACGAAGATCCCGACCGGGGTCTGCTCGAAGAGCGTATGGAAACGCAGCTCCGCCTCGCGCAACGCCATCTCGGCGCGCCGGCGTTGCGTGACGTCCGTGCCGACGCCGAGCAGCTCGACGAGCCGGCCCTCGCTGTCGCGCACGACGCGGTTCGTCCAGGCGACCCAGATCCGCTCGCCGTTGCGGCGGACGTTTTCGTTGATGTTCTGCTCGAACGCTTCAGGCGCGGCGCGGATGTCGTCGACCATCTGCCGCAGATCGCGGCCACCGCTTTCGATGGGAGGGACTATCGTGTCGGCGATGTGCTTCCCGACGATCTCCGCCGCGGACCAACCAAAAAACCGTTGGCCGAACTCGTTGAGGAACGTGATGCGCCCGTCGGCGTTCCAGCGCAGGATGATGCTGTTGGCGTTCTCCACCAACTCGCGGTACCGGCGCTCGCTCTCGGCGAGACCCTCCTCGGCGCGTTTGCGATCGGAAATGTCGATGCCCACGCCCACCAGACATGATTTGCCGTCGAACACGACGTGCCGGCCGGTGAAGAAGTACCGCGTCGACGTGCCGTCCTTGGAAACGAATGACGCCTCGAGCGACGACTCTCCTGTTGCGAAGACCTCCGCGACACTCTGTTCCACACGCGGCTTGTCGACTTCCGTGAAGAAGTCGCGCGGGTGCATCCGCGCGACCTCGTCGCGCGAGTATCCGGATACCGACTCGAAGTTTCGGTTCCAACGCAGGAACCGCCCGTCCACATCGTAGAAATAGACGATACCCGGCATGCTCTCGATCATCGTGTCGGAGAACGACATCTCGTTGCGCAGGGTCTGTTCCGCCTGACGCCGCGCTTCGTCGCGAGCAAAGTTCTCGAGCGCGAAGGAAACGTCCGTCGCGGCCTCCTCGAGCAGTGAGATCTCCTTGCCGTGGAAGTAATCGCCGGTGTCCGCGTACACACTCAGTGTCCCGCATACTTCCCCTTTCATCCGGATGGGGAAGGCGGCGGACGCGCGGAAGCCGCGCCGTACGAGTTCGGGCCGCCAAAGCGCGGTCGCCGGGTCGCCGAGCACGTCGTTGCAGATGTAGGGGCGGCCGGTTCGAAACGCCTGGCCGGACGGCCCTTGCCCCTGCGGGCTATCGTCGACGTAGACCTCGATACTCTGAAGATATCCGTTCTCGTCGCCCCACTCGGCCACCGGCAGTAAGCGATGCGTCTCCGGCATGTGCCAACCGACCCACGCCATGCGAAAGCCTCCGTGGTCGACCAGAGCCTTGCAGACCTTGCGAAACAACTCGTCGCGGTCCTGCGTCCAGACGATGGCCTGGTTGACGTGACTCAGGGCGGCATAGAGGCGCGACAAGCGGGTGATCTCGCGACCGCGTTCCTTCATCGCCGTGATCTCGCGGGCGATTTTCGACGCGCCGACGATGCGACCGTCGCCGTCCCGGATCGGCGAGATGGTGACCGAGACATCGATGAGGCGGCCGTCCTTGGTCTGGCGCACAGTCTCGAGGGCCTCGACGCGCTCACCGCGCCGTAGGCGGTCGAGGATGATGGCTTCCTCCTCGCACCGGTCGTCCGGAATCAATAGAGAGACGGGGCGTCCGATCATCTCGGCGGCGGTATACCCAAAGATGGCCTCGGCGCCGCTGTTCCAGCTGGTGACGACCCCGTCCATGTCCTTACCCACGATGGCGTCCCCCGACGACTCGACGATGGCGGTGAGATGTTCGCGATACTCTTCCGCCAACTTCCGATCCGAGATGTCGCGAATCATCCCCAAGACCGTGCCGTCGGGCATCTTGGTGGCCACGACGTCGGCCGGGAACACCGACCCGTCTTTTCGCCGGAACTGCCACTCCCGCTGATGGTCCATGCGGGAGTGGATCTCGCTCAACGCCGAGGAGATATGCGGGGTCTCCGACCGGGCCACGATATCGGACGCGTGCATGCCGACGATCTCGACGCGGGAATAACCCAGCATGCGGCAGGCGCTCTCGTTGGCATCGCGGTAGACGCTCTCGTCGTCGGCGAGCAAGATGCCTACCTGCGCGTACTCGAAGAGCGTGTGGTAGCGCGCTTCGCACGCCTGCAGCGTCGCCTCGGCTCGTTTGCGCAACGCCCGCTCGGTTCGCCGCAGCTCGGTGATGTCTCGAGTCATCTCGGCGAAGCCGACGTGGTGGTCGTCGCCGTCGTACAGCGCGGTCACCGTCACCAGCGCCCAGAAGGAGGTTCCGTCCTTGCGCACGCGTTGCCGCTCCTCCTCGAATCGGCCGTTGGCAAGCGCCCGCTGCAACATCTTCTCCGGCTCACCAGCCGCCACGTCGTCGTGCTGGTACAGCACGGAAAAGTGGCGGCCGATGATCTCCGGCGCCCGATACCCCTTGATCCGCTCGGCACCGACGTTCCAACTGGTGACGATCCCGTCCGGGTCGAGGTGGAAGATCGCGTAGTCGGCCACGGATTCGACCAGCAGCCGGTACAGATCGGCGGTGGGCGGGCCGAGCGGTGCCGCGACCGGCGACGTGAGATCAGAGGAAGTTGACATCAGGATTCTGTTAGTCATTAGCATTGATTCCGAGCCACTGACTAGAATTGAATGAAATTTAAGGGTTGCGACGCCCTCCGTGCATCCGGAGTTCGGCTCCCGCGGCAAGTCGAGCGGCGTTCGCATCCTGGCGACGGGCCGTGGTAAAGCCCGCCTCATGCGATCGAACCCTCGAGTATGGACCGCCTTGTTTCTGTGTTTCCTCCTCGCCGCCTGCGGCAGTGACGACGATGCCGCGCTCACCGCGGCGGACTGTGAGGCGGCCGCGGGCGATGCGTTGCTCACCTGTATCGAGGAGGTCGGGGTGGCGAACGCCGCCTGTGCCGCGACGGACGGCGCGACGTGCGCGACGGACGACACGGCGGTATCGGCGGCCGTGTCGGCCGCCGGCGATGAGATCCGCGCCAACTGTTCGGACGAAACCGTCCGCGCCGCCGGTTACGGTGCGCTGATGGATACGGATGCCCTTGCACTCCGTATCGAGTCGTCGTGTCTCGACGAGACCGCATCGCTCGCGGCGCGCTCGTTCGGCGGGCCGCACGGCGCCGCGTGGGCAGCGGCGACCACGGAGCAGCGCGAGTGCCTCGCCGCCGCGCATGACACCGGCATATCCCTGGTCGCCGCAATCGGCGCGGCGCAACGCGACTGTCTCGACACCGACTGCGACGCCGCGGATCTGGCGAGCGACGTCGCGGCGCTGCGCGACGGCGCGGCCGCGGATATCGCCGCCGACTGCGACGACCTGGCTTCGCTAGTAGCGATTTCCGCGGAGGTGTTCGCCGACCGCGCCGCGGCCCAGGCGGAGTGTGCGACCGCGGCCGCGCACCCCGGCGCGGCCGATCTCGATCTGGCATGTGGACCGCGGCCGAGCATCGCGCGGCCGCCGCGCGGAGAGTATGTGGAGATCGTCCTCGACAGCGACGTGTGGGGCACCCTCTGCGGCGACGGTTCGCCGTTCGCATTCCAACTGCGACTCGCCCCGGACGGCTCGCCGGTCGAGAACCTGTTGATCGCGATGGAGGGCGGCGGCGTCTGCGTGTTCGAAGACGACTGCTCGACGCGCCCGGCTGAACTGTTCGAGGCCCTTGGAGACACGGCGCCGGAGACCGGCATCATGTCGAACGACCCCGCGGTCAGCCCGTTCGCGGACTGGAGCAAGGCCTACCTGCCGTACTGCAACCAGGACGTGTTCATCGGCGGCGGTGCGACCAACGTCTTCTCCAACGGCTTCACCGTACAGCGCTACGGCGCCGTCAACGTGCGCGCCGCCCTGCGCTACATCCGCGACGCGATCTGGCGCGAACTCGACGAGAATACGACAGAGGGTTACCGCGCCGACCGTATGCGCGTCCTCTTCGGCGGCTTCTCGGCGGGAGCGTTCGGCACGCTGTACAACTACCATTACGTGCTCGACGACCTGCAGTGGGCGCACACCACGGCCTTCCCCGACGCGGGTCTCGCTCTGGACAGCGGCGGCACCCTGAGCGTCGCCGCGCTGGGCGCGATCCTGATCCCCGAGAGCGAACTCGGGTGGTCGTCACTGCCGTACCTGCCACCCTACTGCATCGACACCGACTGTGGCGTCGGGCCGATCGCGCTCGCGGCGACGCTGCCGCGTCTGAAAGCGGTCCCCGAGCAACAGGTGCTGGTCCTGACCAACCAGATCGACCTCACCCAGGTCGCCACGACGTTCTTCGAGAGCACCGCGGACTGGGTCAACGAGTTGCGCTTCCAGTACTGCGAGTTCAAGGACGCCGACGGCGTCAAACACTACATGCCGGCGATTCCCGAGAATCGTCACGTCATCTCGCCGTTCCCGGACCTGTACACGGGCAACCTCGTCGATGGTGTCGAGTTGGCCGACTGGCTATGGGACGCGGTCGGGGATCCCGACGGGGTCGTCAACCGGGTGGAAGAGGGCACTCTGGTGGAGGCATATCCCGGGGTCGAACCTTTTCCCTGCGTGGTAGCGCCTTGAAAAGACTATCTCGCGCGGAGGCGCAGAGGCGCGGAGAGGATCAGGAAAAGAATTTTCTCGCGCCAAGACGCCAAGACGCCAAGTAGGGCTAGTCGCTTTTGTCCGCGGTGTGATCATCGACGATGAGGCTCTCAAGCTAGGATATCGTCAAATCAATTCTCTTTTCTTGGCGCCTTGGCGGCTTGGCGCGAGAAGAGCTTTTTGGTAGCTCCCGAAGTCGAGTGCAGCTCGCATCGAGAGCGACGCTGCAACGTTCTCGAAGCAGTCTTTCTCCGCGCCTCTGCGCCTCCGCACGAGGAAAGAGTCAGTCGGCGGTGGCGCTCGCGTCGCCGAGGACGTCCGCGAAGGCCGAGCGGTACATGTCCCATACGGTCATGAACAGCGCCGCGACGATGGGTCCGGCGATCAGGCCGACGGCGCCGAAGAACGACAGGCCTCCCAACGTACTGAGCAGGATCAGGAGATCCGGCATCTTGGTGTCGGCGCCGACCAGGCGCGGCCGCAACACGTTGTCGACCGTGCCGACGACGCCGGCGCACCAGATGGTCAAACCCACGGCCGCTCCAACCTTACCCGCCAGGCCGAGATAGACCGCCGCTGGGATCCAGATCAGAGCCACGCCGACACCGGGCAGCAGTGACAACACAGCCATCAGCGTACCCCAGAATACCGACCCCTCGATGCCCACGGCCCAGAACGCCAATCCACCCAAGCCTCCCTGGACGACGCCGATCACCAACGACCCCTTGAGCATCGCCCGGGTCACCGACAGGCCCTTGTTGAACATCAGCCGCTGATCCTCGTGCGCCAGGGGTACCGAGTCGAGCACCATCTGGATGAGGGCGCGGCCGTGGATCAAGAAGAAGAACATCGCGTAGAGCATCACGAACAGGTCGAGCACGAACATCGCCGTCCCCTGCGTCGCCGAGGTTGCGATCTTGACCGCGGCCGAGCCCGCCTTGCCGGTCAGCTCGCCGATCTTCTCGACGATCTGCGAGCGATAGGGCATCACGTACTCGCGAAACGGCAGCCATCGCGGCACGCGGTCGCGCAGATCGCCCCCGTCGTCGAGTTGTTTCTGCACCAACGGAACCACCACCTCGACGACCTGCCGCGCCTCGTTCGCCAAAACGCCGAGGAACGCCGACAAAGGCAAAACGATGATCATCACGGCGATGAGGACCGTCGCGAGGGACGCGACCGTCTCGCCCCGTCGCAGAACGAAGCGGATGCGCCGGTAGATCGGCGTCATCAAGCCGCTGACGATGGCGGCGAGAAACAACGGCGTGATGAAGTCGGCGACGATCGCTCCCAAGAGAAGCGAGATCCCGACCATCAGGACCGCGACGAAGATCCTCTGCACCCGGCTGCGACGCTCGCCTTCCTTCATGGACGGGGCTTCTAGCACCGATCCGGCCAAACGGGGAGGAGCCGACGGCGGTAAGCTCAAGAATTGAGCATCGCGACCTCGTAGTGCGCGCGGTGGCGTCAGCGGTGACCCGCGAGGCGTGCCCCCGCCCTATCCGCTCGATGGGCGGGGGCTGGTGGCACCGCCCTTGCTGAGTATGATTGCCCTGGTGACCACGTCGAGATCGAAGGCCGGGTTGGTTCTCACCGCGGGAGGCGCGCGTGGCGCCTACCAGGCGGGGGTGTTGCAGCGTGTCGGAGAGATTCCCTCGCTGCGCGCCGGAGTGTCGCCGTTTCCCATTATCGCCGGAGCATCCGCCGGCGCGATCAACGGCGCGATGTTGGCGGCGACCTGCTCGCGGTTCGGCGAGTCGACGCGCCGTCTGGCGCAGCTGTGGAGCGAGCTCCGCATGGAGCAGGTGTTCCGGACCGACGCGCTTTCGCTCGGCAAGACGGGCGCGCAGTGGATGCGCGACCTGGCGCTCGGCGGGCTGATCGGCGGCGGCACCGTTCACTCGCTGCTCGACGCCTCGCCGCTGCGCGAGTTCATCAGCGACGCATTGCCACTCGCCAACATCGATCGCGCCATCCGCCGCGGCCACCTCGACGCCGTCGCCGTCTGCGCGACCAGTTACCACTCAGGACGCTCCTTCATCTTCATCCACGGCAAAAAGGGCCACCCGACGTGGACCAAGAGCCGCCGCGTCTGCATGTCGGTGCGACTCAAGGTCGAGCATATCCTGGGGTCGGCGGCGATTCCGATCATCTTCCAACCGGTGCAGATCAACACGGGCGGCGCCGAGTGCTATTTCGGCGACGGCGGCCTGCGCCTGGTCGCGCCGCTCAGCCCGGCCATCCGACTGGGGGCCGAGCGGGTGATGGCGATCGGGATTCGTTGCACGCAGTCCGCGGCGGAGCTGTCGCGAGCGGAACTGCCGGGAGCACCCTCGCGAACTGCGGTGCCGATCGCGCCACCGCCGATCGGACAGATCTGCGGGGTATTTCTCAACGCGGTCTTCCTGGATCACCTGGACGCCGACATCGATCATTTGAATCGAATGAACGAGCTGATCGCGGCGCACGAGGGGCCCCTTTCGACCGTGTCCGAGCCAATGCGGCAGGTCACGCCTCTGGTGGTGAGCCCCTCGGAGGATCTCGCTCTGGTCGCCAAGGACCTTGCTCACCACATGCCCCGGGCCCTGCGCTACATTCTCGACGGGCTTGGCGAGCCGGACGCGCAGAGCGCCGACCTGGCCAGCTACCTGCTGTTCGACTCCTCCTACACCCGGGCGCTCATCGACATCGGGTACCGGGACGCCGGGCGCCGCATCGACGAGATCGAGGACTTCCTGCGCGGCTCGCCGGCCGTGAAGCAACGCGCGGCGTCGTAGCGCCCCTCGATACGGCCCTTTCGGGCCTACTCGGGGTCTTCGGTGTTTGGGGCCCCATTCTGCTCCTCCCATGTCGGCCTGTTAGCGGGATCCTTGGTTTGGGAGACTCGCTTTTCTTCCGCCCATGCCGAGTAGCCGTCGCGAAGCGACGGCGTATCGAGGCACGCCGCGATCGTCTCCGTCCGCGCTCTCCTCTGACGAAACAGGCGGTCTCGGCTCGACCGGTGGACGATCTTGTGCAATCTTCGGCGCTTCCGATCACAGCGGCGCGCGGGCCAGCGGGCCACCTTCCGAATCCTCAGATCGAGAACCGCATATGCGTTCGTGGATCGTCGTCAGCGTGCTGTTGGTTGCCGCCGGGCTCTCGATATTCCTCTACAAGACGGTCGGCCTGGGCTACCCGTTGCGCGCCGCCGACGTCGCGGGCACGTGGCGCGCCGAGTTGGTGGTCAACGTCACCGGCGACGCCGACAAGCGCGTCGTCGTCGACGCGCTCCTGCCGCGCGACTCCGGTTACCAGCGCCTGCTGAGCGAGGCCGTGCGCTCCGGTCCGATGCGCTTCTCCATCAGTGAGGACGGGCAGAGTCGCCAGGGTCGCTGGAGCGGCAACCTCACCCACTCGACCAACGTCAGCTACCAGGTGACGTTCGACGCGCTCGAGTACCGCTGGGATCTGCCGGCCAGCGAGACGCGCGACGTGGACGCCTACCCGCGCCGACCGCGGGCTCTGCTGGCGCCGACCGCGGGCGTGCAATCGGATGATCCGGCGATCGCCCAGCTCGCCGCCGAGCTCGACCTCGACCCGGCCGACAAGTCGCAGCTGACACGGGACATCTTCGCCTTCGTCAGCCGTGAGATCGGCGCCATGCGCACCGTCGGCGCCATGGACGCGGTAACGGTCGTGCGCGAGGGACGCGGCAACGCGATGGGCCGCGCCAATCTCTTCTGCGCTCTCGCCCGTCACTCGAGCCTGCCGTGCGTCGTCGTCCCCGGCATTCCGCTCGAAGACGGCACGTACGACACGCTGCACTACTGGAACGAGGTCTACGTCGGCGGCGGGTGGGTCCCCGTCGACACGGTCGAGGGGCTGATCGAGCGGATCCCGGCCAACCGGTTCGCGCTCTCGTCGAGTGACTTCGATTCGGCTGTCCGCGGCGACAACACGGCATCCCTTTCCTATCGTTTCGAAGTGCAGTCGGAGCTGGCGGCGTTCGTCGACGTCATGCGCCGGCGGCTCACCGAATCCAACAACTGGATCGACCGCGTCTCGCTGCTCTTCCTGCCACTGCACGTACAGCAGACGCTGCGGATCCTCCTGCTGGTACCACTCGGCGCGCTGACGATGAGCCTCCTGCGCAGCATGGTCGGGCTGCGCACGTTCGGGACGTTCATGCCGATGTTGATCGCCCTCTCTCTGACGTCGACCGGATTGTGGTGGGGCACGGCGTTTCTGTTCGTGGTCGTGCTACTGGCGCTGCTGTCGCGCCTGTGGATCCAGCGCTTCTACCTACTGCTGGTCGCGCGGGTCGCGTTCATCCTCACGCTCGTCGTGATCATGATGGTGGTGATGCTCCTCATCGGCGACCGCTTCGACATTCCGACGACCGGAATCCGCGCCTTCCCGTTCGTGATCATGACCATGATCGTCGAGCGCATCAGCGTCAGCCTCGAGGAAGAGGGCTGGCGCAACGCCATGGGACGGATCGGCACCACCCTGATATCGATCTACGTCACGTACGTCGTCGTCCAGGCCAGCGTTCTGCAAACCTTCCTGCTGGTGTACCCGGAGTTCCTGATCGTGATCCTCGGTCTATTGGTCGCGGTCGGCAAATACACCGGCTACCGCTTGACCGAGTTGTTCCGTTTCCGCGAACTGGCCGCCCCGAAGGGCGCCTGAGCTGGGATGCTGATCTGGCGGGCACTGCGCGCGCGCGGCGTGCTGGGGATGAACGACCGCAACGGCCGTTTCGTCCTGCCGCTCAATCCGCGCAAGCACTATCCCCGCGTCGACGACAAACTCCTGACCAAGCAGTTGGCGAACGAGAGCGGTATTCCGGTTCCCGCCCTGCTCGGCGTCATCAGTTCGTACCACGAACTGCGCACCGTGCCCGATTTGTTGGCGCCGCACGAGACCTTCGTGCTCAAGCCGGCGCGCGGGTCGCAGGGCAACGGCATCGTCGTCGTCGTCGGCCGCGAAAATGACCTCTACCTGAGGCCAAACGGGAGAACTCTCGCGGTCGCCGAACTCCAGCAGCACATCTCCAGTATCCTCTCGGGCGTCTTCTCTCTGCGCGGCGACTGGGACAACTGCCTCGTCGAGGAGTTGGTCATCGTCCATCCGGAGTTCGCCGCGATCGTGCCGCGCGGCGTACCCGACATCCGCGTCATCGTCTGCAACGGACTGCCGGTGATGGCGATGTGCCGCCTGCCGACCGACGAATCCAACGGCCGCGCCAATCTCCATCAGGGCGCCATGGCAATCGGCCTCGACATGGCGACCGGTCGGGCGGTGCACGCCATCCACCACAACGTCACCGTCACCGAGCACGTCGACAGCCACTTCCGGCTCGATCACTTCACCGTGCCGCATTGGGATGACGTGCTGTCGTTGAGCGCGCGCGCCAGTGAGATCGCCGGCCTCGGCTATCTCGGCGTCGACGTCGTCGTCGATGCGCGCTACGGGCCGCTGTTGCTGGAGCTCAACGCGCGCCCGGGGCTGGCAATCCAGGTCGCCAACGACGAGGGCCTCGTGCCGCGCCTCGAGCTCGCCCGGAAGATGCGCGCCGGGGAACTGCCTTGGCAAGAGCGCTGCAGGCTGGCGAAATCGCTATTCGCCAGGCCCGGCGGATCGGCGCCTGCGCGTGAGGTCGCACCATGATCGCCCGATCGATCGCCGTCGCGCTGGCTTTCGCCGCCGTCGCGGGAACGACACCGGTCCACGGCAGCGAAACGGCCTGGGAGATCACGATCGCGGCGCGCATCAGCGAAGCCGACGACAAACCCGTCGAAGTTCATGTCGCGCTGCCGCCCGACACCGCACACCAGACCATTTCGCAAATCGATGTGATCGACCGCGGCCTGACCAGCGACATCGTGCTCGGAGACGAGCCGGTCGTCATCTTTCGTGGTCGTGCCGATGACAGCCGCCGCGTCTCGGTGACCTTTCGCGTCGACCGCGCGCCACGCCGCACCCGCCTGCCGGCCGTGCGGCCTGCGGTCGATCCACCGCGCCAGGCGCTCGACGCGTTGCGCCCGGCCACACTCTTCCCGTCGCGCTCGATTCTCGTTCGCGAGTTCCTCGAAACGTACGTCGGACCGGAGTTGAAAGGGTCCGACGGCGACATGGTCCGCGCCATCTACAAGGCGATTCGCGAACAGCTGCCGCACAGCGCCGAGGGCAAGAGCCTGCCGCTCGACGTGCTGCGCCGCCGCATCGGCCTGCGCATCGGCCGGGAGCGGGTGTTCACCGCCTGCCTGCGCAGCGCCGGCATCCCCGCCCGCTTCGTCGAGGGCATCGACCCGGCCAGCAAGACGCGGCGCAAACGGGTTTTCTGGAACGAGGTGTGGGCGAACGGGCAGTGGTACCCGGTAAGCCTGTCGCGCGCATGGCTGGGTAGGTTTCCCGACGAGGTGGTCGCCCTCACCTTCGACGGGCGCCAGGTGGTGCGCTCGCTCCAAGCGGGTAGGATTGAATACTCCGTAATCGCCAAGCCGCTGCCGACAGCGCCGCAAGCCGCGTCGCCCGACAGCGGCGACGAGCCGGTCGATCAACCATGATGAAGTCGCATAGAACCGCATCGCTCGCCGCCGCCGCGCTGGCGTTGTTGCTGTCTCGGCCGGCGGCAGCCGAGAAGTCGGTGCACATCGTCGAGGCCCAGGATGCGAGCTTCGCGGCGCTGCTGATCGCGGCGCACGGCGCCGCCGAGCCGGTGCTGCTCTTCGATCCGGCGGACGCCGAGGCGGTGCGCGAGACCGCGGAGTCGATCTCCCACCCGAGAGTCTGCCTCGTCCGCGCCAAGCGCGCCGGCACGACGGCGGCCGGACTCCTTGCGGAGATCGCGGGCCAACCGTGCGAGACGGCCGCCGGTCCGGTCGAACTGGCGCGCCGCCTGTGGTCGGAGCCGAAGTTCGTGGTCGCCTACCGCGACGGCGACCCCGCGTCGCGCGTCCGCGCCGCCGGCTTTGCCGCGGCCAGCGGCGCGGCCCTGTTGCCCATGGTCGGCGACGAACGTGTGACGGCTGAACGTCTGGCCCCATGGACGCCGGAGTCGGTGTTCCTCGCCTCCGACGATCTGTCCGAAGTCGGCGACAAGGCGATCGGCCGGCGCATGGTCGAGGCCAACGAACTGCTCGCCGCGTTTCGGGCGGTCACGGGCGCCGCGCCGAAGACCCTGATCCTCACCAACCCGGATGATCTGCGCGGTATGTTCTCACCCTCCGCGCTCTCGACCATCGCAGCGGTGATCGCGGCCGTTCACCGTTCGCCGGTGTTCCCGGTGCCGAGTCCGGACCCCGAGGAGATCGAGCAGTTCGCCAATCGCTTGATGAAAACGCAGGACTTCCTGCCCGAACAGATCGTGCTGGTCGGCGACGAGTTGTCCATGCGCAGTCACCGCGTGCCGGATCCGGTGCTCGCGGCGGGCGGGCCCGAAGCGCGCGGCGGCGGCACCATCGTGCGGGTCGAGATCTTCTCCGAGATCCAGCGCGATCGGCCGCAACAGTTCCCGGTCGGGCGGATCGTCGCCGAGAACTCGGTCTACGCCAGTCTGTCCCTGGCACGCGGTCTACACGTGCGGTCGCCGATGCGGGGCAAACCGGTCATCTTCCTCGCCAACGCCGACGAGGTCTTCGCGCTTGGCGAGACCATCTCGCGCACGACGGTCGACGATCTGCGCAATGTGGGCGTTCCCGTTCGCTCGTTCTACCGCGACGAGATCACGCCGGAGATCTCGCGCCAGGCCCTGGCCTCGACCGACCTGCTGGTCTGGGAGGGACACCCGCGCGACCTGACACTCGAGGAGAGCGGCGGTGTCGCGATCGAGTCGGCGCCGCGCGTGGTCATCCTGCAGGGTTGCTACACCCTCGACCGCAACGACCCGATGATCCTGATCGAAAAGGGGACGCAAGCGATCGTCGCCACCTCGGCGGCGATCTACAGCGCCCCCGGATCGGGCTTCGCTCGCGCACTGTTCGACGCCATCGCCCACGACGGCGCCGATCTCGGCACCGCGGTGCGCAACGCCCGCAACTACCTGCTCGCACTCGCCCAACTGAAGCGCGAGCGCAAGCACCCGGGTTGGCAGAAGACCTACCGCGCCGCCCTGGCGTTCTCTCTGTGGGGTGACCCCACCTACCGGGTCGAGTTACCGAGCGGACGGCCCGATGTGCGCCCGATCACATGGAAGCTCGACGAGACGGCGCTGACGTTGACGATCCCGCGGCGCCGCATGCGCGAAGTCCGTGTGGACGGATACCGCGCGGCGCCGGCGCCGCGCGCCATGCTCGGCGGCGTCGTCGATCGCGACGGTAAAGGGCGCAAGGCCACCGAGATGTTCGGCACGACACGCCAGGTGCCGCCGGGGCGCACCCACCTCTGCGCGCCGAGCAAGGGCTGGACGGTCGTGTCGATGTACGCCCCCGCGACGGAAACTCTCACCATGCTGGCGATGCCGCAGTGGAAGGAACTCGACAGCGGCACGGAGAGCGGCGAGTTCCGCTTCCGGTTGGTGGCCGAAGCCGACGATTGCGACGACCCGGAGCCTTGACTCGGCGGAAGACCCGCTCGCACGGAGACGCGCTTTTAGAAAAAAGAAAAAGATCATTCTCGCGCAGAGGCGCGGAGGCGCGGAGAAAGACGGCTTCGAGAGCGTTGGAGTGTCGGTCTCGCGGCGAGCTGCACTCTCAGTAAGGGAACTCTCTAAAAAGCTTTTCTCGCGCCAAGACGCCAAGACGCTAAGAAGGGCTAGTGGTGCTGTTGCACAGTGTTCGTAACGATCAGGTTATCGAGCGAGGATATCGTCAAAATCATTTTTCTTTTCTTGGCGCCTTGGCGTCTTGGCGCGAGAAAATTCTTTATCCGTTTCTCTCGGCACTTCCGCGCATCCGCGCGAGCAACTTGATCATCTTCCCTCAGCGCCTCCGCGCCTCTGCGCGAGGAAAATTTTTTGTCACTCCACCGCGACGGGGAAGCGCGCGGTGTAGAAGTCGAAGCGGCGGCGGACTTCGTCGGGGTCGCGGCCGAAGTCGGACCGCAGGTCGTAGACCACCTGACCGTGCTTGCCGCGCGGGTTGTCGCGCATGTAGTCGTCCAACCAGCCGCGTGCGTCCGCCGTCATCTCCAACCCGGCCAGCGCGTAGATGCGTTCGACCGTCGCCACGTCGTCCGCCATCAGTTGGTGAAAGAGGACGTCGACGCTCTGCGCGGCGGGTACGGCGTCGCGGTCGCGCACACACGCGCGCAGTAGAGTCTCGATCCGATCGATCCAGTACTCGGCCACGGCGCGCGGCCGCACGCGTGTGCGGCGAATCCGATCGCCGTAGGCCAACATGGTGACCGCTGAGCGGATCACCGACACCGGGTCGCGATGCGTGATGACGATGGTGGCGTCGGGAAAGGTGTGCAACAGAGCGGGGAGCTGCTCCATGTGTTGCGGCGACTTGAGTATCCATCGCTTCGCCTCACCGCCGCGTTGCCACTGCACCGCCTGCAGGGCTTTCTTGAGGTACGCATAGTGCGGTGTCTGGTCGTGTCGCAGGTAGTAGTCTCGCCAGCGCGGCACGGTGGCGATCCACTCCAGCAGGTAGGATGAGAAATCGAGCGCCTGCAGCTCGATCTCCTCGTGCACGTGCTCCGGCGTCATGTGGTGCATGGCGCGCAGCAGCGGCATCATCGCGTCCTGCTGCTCGAAGCTCCGCCGGCAACGAAGATAACGCGGGTCCTCGCCGTTCGGTCCGTCGGCTTCGCGCGGATCGCGAACCGGTTCCAGGCTCTCCCAGTACGGCAGCGAGTGCAGGCGGCGATCGGCGGAGATCAGGTTCACCAAATGGGTCGTGCCGGACCGCGGCAGTCCGGCGATGATGATCGGCCGATCGATGGGGATGTCGAGGATCTCGGGGTGGCGCCGCAACACGTCTTCCAGGCGCAATCGATTGGCGGCGTAGCGAACGCAGTCGTTGAATACTCCCAGGCGGCCAATCGGAGCGAGATCAGCGTCCTCGTCGGCGCTCTGCAGCCAGACTTGCAGACGCTCGCGATAGTCCTCGGCGCCGAAATCCGACAAACCGGTGCGCTGTACGGCCTTGTCGAGCACCGCCCGAGCGGAGAGATCGACGCGCAGGTCAGCCGTGGCGTCGATCGCCATCCGCTGCACGTCGGTGAGGACGGGTGCGGCGAGGTCGGCAATTCTGATGACGGGCGAGGGGCGAGGGACGGGGGGCGAGGGATGACGGGAGTTCATATGGAGAGGCGCGGACATACCAGGGGGGGTGTTCGCGGGTCAAAGACGCTGGCGCGGGCGGCGCGCGGTATTCATCCGGCGGGGTTTGTGGTTGAGTCGCCGGTCTCTACAGACTTGATGGAGGTAGCAATGGACGGCGCTCCCGTGCTCGACATGCCGCTCGAAGAGGCGATGATGACCCAACGGGCGATCCGACGCCTGAAGCCGGATCCCGTCGACGACGCGCTGGTGCTCAAGATCATCGAGCTCGCGTTGCGCGCGCCGACCGGGTCGAACGCGCAGAACTGGGAGTTCGTCGTCGTCAAGGATCCCGCCGTGAAGGCGCGATTGGCGAAGATGAATCGCCAGGCCTGGAGCCTCTACGGCGGCATCGGCCGGCGCATGGCCGAGCGCGCCAACGACGATTCGATGAAGCGCATCATCAACGCCGTGCAGTGGCAGGCCGATCACTTCGAGCAGGTCCCGGTCGTCATCGTCGCCTGCCTGCGATCGGTGATTCCGTGGTTCCCGCCGGTCGCCGCCGCCAGCGCCTACGGCTCGATCTTTCCGTCCGTGCAGAACCTGCTCTTGGCCGCGCGCGCCGCCAACCTCGGCGCCGCTTTGATCACGCTTCCACTGTGGAGCCGCTGGCGCGCGCAGCGTGCGCTCGGACTGCCGTTCTCCATCGCCCCGTGCGCCGTGATCCCGATCGGATGGCCGATCGGCAAGTACGGGCCGACCAAACGGCGCCCGGTCGGCGACGTGGTTTCGCTGGACCGCTACGGCAACCGTCCGTTCAAGGGCGGCGCATGACGCCGAATTGAGCCGTTCAGGGTGTACGCGAGACTGCGTTCACACCTTGGGCAGCATCCAGCGCAGAGAGATCCCGAGAACCAGACCGCCGGCGCCGCCGGCGAAGTAGGCGACTTCGATGCTCGTCTGGTCGATCAGCCACCCGGTGGCCACCGTCGAGACGAGACCGCCGGCGCCGATCCCGATCATCGCCATGGCGCCTTGCGCGGTCGACCGCAGTCGCTCGGGCACGAGCTTCTCGAGGTAGAGGGGTGAACCGATCAACAGCCCGGCGACGACGACACCGTGCAGGAGCTGCGCGGCATAGAGCAATGTGAGGTCGGCGGTCGCGATGCAGATGATCCAGCGCAGGCCGCCGGCGGCCGTGCCGACGATCAGCAACGCCCGCGCGCCCAGCCGCTGCACCGCGGCGCCGGAAAGAGCGATCAACGGGATCTCGAGCAGCAGCATGGCGATCCACATCCGGCCGAGCATGTCGACGTCGCCGCCGCGGTCGGCGATGAACAGCGGAAACATCTCGATCGGCCCCTGCAGAAACAGATAGGCGAGAAACGAGGCGATCATCAGCCGCACCATGGCGGGGTTCGCCAGCAGTTCGCGCCAATCGCCGCGCGCCGCGCGCACTTCCATCTCGTCGGTCCGCGGCAACGCCCAGCAAGACACCGCCGCCAACCCGGCGAGCGCGGCGTACAGCGCGAACATCGCCTCGAGCCCCGCCCCGCTCGAGCCCCCCGCGATGGCGAACCTCCGCTGGTAGGCCTCGAGGATGTACGGGAACGCCGCGACGCCGATCAGGAAACCAACCGTCCCCCACACCCGCGCGTAGCCGAATCCGTGTTGGCCGCGTCCACCCAGCATGGCGAAGGCGACCGAGAAGGAGATCGGCAGCACGGCGGTGGAGAACACCGACATCGCGCAGGTGGCGAGAAAGAGCTGCGTGAACCCATCGGCGTACCACATGCCGACCTGCGAGACCGCGGTGGCCGTCGTCAGAAACGCGAGCATCGTCCGTCGCGCGCCGGTGCGGTCGGCGATGTTGCCCCACATCGGCTGTGCGATCAGAGCGATCAGGCGGATCGAGGCCATGACGATCCCGACCTCCGTCCCACTGAGACCGGCACTCTCGCGCAGGTACAGCGCGTAGTACGGAAAGAAGACGCCGAGACCCGTGAAGTACAGGAACCAGTACACCGCGATGGGTCGGCCGGCGTTCATGGTCTAGACAGGAGATCGGCGACGCGACGCGCGAGCGCCGCGCGGACGCGGCTATGCGGCGTGCCAGTGCTGCGTCAACGCGCGCATACCGTGAACCATCGCCACGACATCGACGGGCGCGTCGACGGCGCCGCCGCGCAGCTCGCGGTAGGCGCGGGCGACGTTGAAGATCAACCGCTCGGGTTCGCTCCAACCCGCGTACGGTCCGAGGTCGATGCGTTTGGCGGCTTCCACCTCGTCGGCGCCCTCGTGAAAGTGACGCTCCGATTCGGCGCGGACGTATTCGAGATACGCCTTCATCTCGCGCGGCCCCTCCAGACCACAGACCGGTCCGTGCCCGGGGACGACCACTTCGGGATCCAACGCGATGATCCGATCCAACGCCGCACACCAGTTGGCGAACGTGCCCTCCCAGCCGATCGGCGTGCACAGTCGGAAGAGTACGTCGCCCGTGAACACCACGCGCTGGCGGGGTAGATGGACGATGACATCGCCGATCGTGTGCGCCGGTCCGACATAGATCAATTCGACCGGTTCGTCTTCGAGCACGAGATCGAGGCGATCTTCGATCAGTGTCGTCGGGGGAGTCAGCTCGATGCCGGAAAAATCGTACTGCTGGAGAGCCGCGGCAAAATCAGCGAGATCGGCGCCGCCGGCGCCGTTGCGGATCTGCTGCATCAGCTCGGGGCTTTCCTTCGCGAACGCCTCCGCACACAGGCGGTGACCGATGATCTCCGCTCCCACGAAGAGCTGGTTGCCCCAACAGTGGTCGCCGTTGTGGTGGGTGTTCGCGACGCGTTTCGCCGGCGCGTGCCACACCCGTGCGTACTGCTCCATCATCTGCCGGGTGCGCGGCAGATCCCAGAACGTGTCGACGACCAGACCACCGCCGCGGTCGATCAATCCTGAGTTGCTCCAGCCCAGCCCGTTGTCGGGTTGCAGACACGCGTAGACGTGGTTACCGACCTCTCGCAATTCCATCGGCGCGACATAGCACGCCGCGCGGGCGTCCTGAAGTCGAGCCCGAGCCTGCCGACGGGAGTGCTTCAAGCTGTGCGTCTCGAGGAAAATATGCGCATCCGCCGTGTGGATGTGCACGCAGATCGGCGTAGCGTCGCCACCCCGTCCATTCGTCGCCAGCGGACACGCCGTTGCCGCTTCCCTCCAGGGTCGGTCGCTCGGGGCGTTTGCCGCCACCCCGGGCCTGCCCCTCGAGACGCCGCCCACGCTTAGAAAACCGGTACTTACGGCAAGCAGCGTCGCTCCAACGCAGCGCAGAACCCGCCGCCGGATCGCCTCCGTCGGGTCTCCATGTCGGGTTTCGCCCCGAGCCGTGCCGCGGCCTACGAGCCTGAGACGGTGATCGAGCCGATGCTCCGACCATCGCCGGCTTGGTGCCGTTTTTGCTGGCGACGGTGAGCGAGATGATAAATGACAATTGGCAAGCCCCGCGGGGACTGCGCAGCCGTGCCGGACACAGTTTGGTAGAGTTGTTGGTGTCGATGCTGCTGTCGTCGCTCGCGATGATGATCGTCGCGCGCGACTTCGGATACTACGTGCACACGCGCGACGGGATGGAACTCCTGGCCGAGACGCAGCAGGCGGCGAGTTCTTCGATGACGTTCATGACGCAGGAGTTGCGTCAGGCCGGCGCTTGTCTTCCGGAGCTCGGCAACTTCATCGCCCTCGGCGGCGAGGAGAACGGCGACAAGGACACCTTGATCATGCGCATCGGCGTCGCCGACCCGGTGACTCTCCAATGCACGCGCACCATTCTCGCCACTGCGGCGCTGAAGAACGAATCCATCATGAAGGTTGCATCGAGCGCTCAGTTCGCGCCCGGCCAGTGGATTTACGTTCTCACCGCCACCGGTCACGGAGAATTCTTCAAGGTCGCATCGATCAGCGGTCAGTTCATCACGATCGAGGGGGCGTTCGACAGGAACTACGGCAAGAACAGCGGCGTCTATGCGGTCGAGGAGCGAATTTATCAGGTCGCCAACGTCGGCGGTATCTCGACCTTGACGGTCGGAGTCGACGGACGGCCCGACGAACCGATGGTGCGCGGGATCGTTTCATTGGACATCCAGTACAAGATGGCTCCGTGCCCGCCGTGCGACCCCGTCGACATCCCCGACGACGACTACGAATGGCGCGTCGTTCGCGAAGTCGACATCTCCCTCACCGCGAGATCGACCCGACCGGGCAAAGACGGGGAGTACCTCGAGGTCGACAACCGCGCGAGCGTCAAGCCGCGCAACTTCCTGTGACGCAGCGAATGACTACCGACGAATTGAACTCGCCCACGCGCCGTATATCCTCATCCGCCGCGAACCAGCGGGGCGCCGCGATGGTCACGGCCCTGATCTTCATGACCGCGGCGAGCGCTCTGGCCGCCGCGTATGCGATGAACGTGCGCGCCACCATAGGCCTCAACGGCGTCAGCGGTGTGCGGCGCTCCGCCTTCTACGCGGCCGAGGCCGGTCTCAACGTCGGCATCACGAACTTCGCGAACATCTTTCGCGACAGCGGCATCCCCACCGGACTCGATTTCACCCAGACTCTCGACCTCGCCGACAAGAGCACGCTCATCGAGATGTCCGAGGTCGCGAACTGCGCGCCGTGCCCGCCGACGCTGATTCCCGATGGAGAGGTTTTCGGCGGGCTCAACACCATCCCCTACCGATACGTCGTCCAGTCGACTTCGACCGTGCCGCCGGGCGACAGCACCGCCCACGTGGCCGGCGAGTTCGACATTCACAACATCCCGATCTTTCAGTTCCTGGCCTTCATCGACTCGCATCTGTTCGTCATGCCCTTGCCCAACATGGTGCTGCACGGCCGCCTGCACACGAATGGCGATCTCTACTTCCAGCCGGACAACGATCTGGTCGTCGAGGACCTGCCTCCCACCGTTCCCAACGTGCAGATCACCGCCGTCGGCAACGTCTATCGCGGCGGGCGCAAATACGACAATAGCTGGAAGTGCACCGGCAAGGTGACGATCGACAGGCTGGCCGACGTCGTTTCGCCGTTCGACAACCTCGACCCCAAGGTCATGGCGTGCACGAACAACTCCAATCCACTTTCGGACTCGGCGATCTCGCAATGGAACGGAAGTATCAAGAACAACGTGCGCAACATCATCACTCCGCCCGTGGACATCATCGACCAGGGAACCGGTGAGTATTGGGCCCGCGCCGACCTCCGCGTCGTCCTCAACCTGAACGTGGCACCGGCGTCGATCAACTTCGGCGCGGCCGACCTCTGCCTGGGCGGGTTCGGAACGCTGGCCAGTCCGGCTCTCTACCCGATCGAGGTTCAGGATGCTTCCGGGTTCGTCGATGTCGCCAAGACCCGTCATTTGATGCGTTTTCTATGTCAACGCCGCGGTGCGATGTTCTACAACGACATCCCGACCACCCCGCCGACGCCACCCAACGGCAACACCGCGGTGGCACTCAATCGCCTCCGCTACGTGCCGCCGTTCGCCACCGCGAGCAGTGTGTATCGGCGCGTCGGCGAGGACACCTCGGGCGACGGCATTCTCAGCAACATGGACCGCAACGACGACACCTGTCCCGCGGGGGCGGGCGCGGCGCCGTGGTGGCGCCCGATCAGCTGCCCGTGGACCAACACCAACCCGGTCGCCTCGTCGTGGTTCCGCGACATGGACTACCGACGCGGAGGTTTCTGGAATCACCGAGCGCAGATGTGGATGATGATGCTCAACATCAACCTGCGCGCGCTGATCGAGTGGAATCAAGTCAACGGCAGCCCGTTGTTCCCCTACAACGATACGAGCGACGGCGGCCCCGTGCTGTTCTTCACCGTCACCGGCCCGGACACCGATGCGGATCTGAACAACTACGCGGTGCGCCTCTTCGACTCCGCCGACCTCGATTCGCGAGACGTTACCTTTCCTCCCACCGCGTCCGACCCGACGGGAGTCACGGTGGTGAGCGACCAGGCGGTTCTCATCCAGGGCAACTTCAACAAGCGACACAAGTTCCCAGCCGCGATCCTGGCCGACGCCATCTGGATTCTCTCGCAGGGGTGGGAAGTTCCCATCAACGGCAACCCCAACGACCTCAAGTCGATGTTCGACCTCGACACCAACAACCGCGACGTGCCCACGCAGGATTCACCGGGGGGCGCGGGCGGACGCGCGTCCTTCACCACATCGAGCGCCTTGACGCTGAACGCCGCGTTGTTGTTCGGCATCGGACCGAGCACGCTGAACTCGAACTGGTACAACGGCGGCCTCGAGAACTTTCCCAAGTTCCTCGAGAGCTGGACGGATCGTACCCTCAACTACCGCGGATCGTTCGTAAGCCTCGGCCTGCCGCAGCACAAGGAGAGCAACTGGGCGTGCGGCTCCGGGAACACCTGCATGGGCTCGGGGGTCTACGACCCACCGGACCGAGCCTACGACTACGACTCCGATTTCAATGAAATCGACAATCTACCGCCGATGACGCCGAAGGTGGTCTACGTGCAGCAGCGAATCTACACGCGCATCTACGAGTAACGGCTGCCGAGCAGTCCACTCTCGGCGGTTCCCCGTCACGACCGGGCCAAACCAATCGGGGTCGGGGTCGGAATCGGAATCGGCGTCGAGCGGACGCCCCGGGCCGTCACGGGTTTCACCGTCGCGACGGGTGCGGGGTGAGTCGACATCGACTGCGGTTCCGATACCGATTCCGACCCGCGTCGATTGCCGTGCAGCAATCGACGCGGCCGTTGCGTCTCCAGGATCAGCAGAGTGGTAAGCAACCCCCAGCCGCCGGGACCTCTCCACTCCCGGCGGTTCCCCGCAAACGGCGCCGGGCCCCCCCATGGGGCCCGGCACCGTCCGCCGTCCATTCAGGCCCGCCCGATCGGTGTCGGGGTCGGTATCGGAATCGGCGTCGAGCCGGGCCACCCAAATGAGGGGCGCGAGTGGATACGGGTTGGCCGGAAAGGTTGGATGATGGCCAATCGTGGTACGTCATGCCGGCGAAAGCCGGCATCCACCCAGGGCACCAGGCGCTGGATGCCGGCTTTCGCCGGCATGACGAGCGTGGACGTGATCAGGAGACGAGTCGAATCTCATTCGGACAACTCCGGGATCGCCGCGGCGATCGCTCTCGCCATCGTCTCGGCGCCGAGTTGGTTCACGTGGCAACAGAAGTCGTTGTACACCGTGCGCTCCTCGTCGGCGAAGATCGGCGTCAGATCGACGAAATTCACACCGTGGTCGCGCCGCAGTTCGCGGCCGTGTTCGATCATCATTGGATAGGCGAGGGGCACGCGCTCGATGCCGGGAAACGTCTCGTCGTACGCGACCTCGCGCTCCTCTTCGGTAAACACCTTCGACCCGGGCAGGTACTGGTTGGGCTGCAGGGCGTGCACGTAGGCGATGCCGTGTTCCTCGCAAAGCCGAGCCATGTGCAGCGAAGATTGCGCCCAGAATTGCGCCACCTCCGTGAAGAAGCGTTCGTCGCTGACGTGCTCGTACGGCGGGCCCGCGACCTGCGGCGGCGGATGCTCCTCGTCGAGCATCGCCTCGAGCTCGGCGGTACGGTGGCGGATCTCACCGTCTCGAGAGCGATCGAGAAAGTCCCACAGGACCAGCGAGAACGCGCTCGACCGCAACAGCGGCCGGGCGAACCAGCCGCGCAGCCGCGCGCGCTCCTCGCGCAGGATCTCGATCCGGCCGAGGGCGGCGCTGGCGCGCGTGTCCAGTCCCAACCGCGCGTGCAGCTTCCATGTGTGCGGGTAGTACGGGTTGATGCCGGTCATCACGTTGTCGAGCGAACTGTCGATTTCGTTGAACCCGTCCAGGTTGACGACGACGTCGAAGTCGGCGCCGCGCGACAACAGGTACGCCAGGACCATCATCTGCTGCGGCTGCTTATAACCGCCAACCGCCGTCGTCAGCACCTCGATGCGACGGCCGCGAAAGTCGCCGCGCTCGCGCAGCGCGTCGCGCAGCGCCTCCTGACCGTGCTGGTAGACTTGGTCGGCCACCGAACCACCGGTGAACAAGATGCTGCGCTTGTCGGACGATCGGCGCGTCAGCGGGCTGTCGCGGAAGAAGCCCAGCTCGTTGACACCGCGCCCGGCCGGATTGATGACGAAGCCGAAGTACGGATGCAAAACGACCGGCTGGTCGGGAACCGCGGCATCGCGCGGCGCGTCGGCCGGCGCGGCGTCGCGCCGCGCGTCGAGCGGGGCGCCGTCATCGGCGGAGTCGAACCGATCGCGCAGCAACCGGCCCTGCAACTCGGCTCGCGAGAAGGTCTCGCCGTGTACGAATCGATAGGTGAGCGCGCCGGCGATCTCCAGGAACAACACGCCCGCGACGGACGCGAAGAGTGCGACGAGCAGACTTTGTACGAGGCGGCGCATTCTCCCGAACGACGATTGGCGGCGGCCCGTCAACAATCCACCGCCACCGACCGTTGGGGAGGGATCCTACATCTGCCAGGTGGCCCGCAAGAGTCCGACGCGCTTTTTCTGCAGCTTGTCGAACTTCTTCTGTAGCTTGCCGAGCTTCTCCGGGTCGGCGCCGCGCTTGCGCGCCGCCGACAGGGCGCGCTGAACCTCGATCACGTTGTCGTCCACCCTCTCGAGCACCTGCTCCTCTTCGGTCAATGGCGAGTTCCCGGACTGCGCCGGGGCCGCGATCGCGACCACGAGGACCGCGCCGACCGCAAGCGCGGTCCTGGCGACCAGTCCAACTGAGTTCATCGGCTCTCTCCTTCCGAGGCTCATCACAACACTTCGCCCCAAGCCACCACAGCCATCGGCCGCGGCAGCATCATGCTCTGCCCGCCTATCGTATCGACGAGCTGCAGGCACTCATGGCAGTAGTCGATGATCGCGCTGCCGCCGACCCGGATGCTCAGGTTGCCCGTCCACAATGAGCCCAGGATCGTGGCGTTGCCGAGGACGACGGTCTCGCCATCGGCGGCGAGGCCTTGATTGATGACGGTCTCACCGCGGACGATGATCAGGCCGGTAAAGTCGAGATTGCCGTTGATCGTGAGCGAGCCATCGACGATGAGGATGCCGCTGCCCTCGGCATTGCCGTTGATGCGCACGTCCTGGTTGGTCATGTGCGTCACCTGGGGCGACGCCATCGTTCCGAATACGTCATTGCCGTTGAAGCTTTTCGTACCCGTCGAGAACGTGGTCGGATTCATCAGTAGTGCTTCAACGAAGAGGTCGAGGCTCTCGATGCTCGGGCTGGGGGCCTGCTGAACGCTCGGCGTGAGCGGATTCATGGAAAATCCGGTGCCGCGGACATTGTCCTTCTGCTGATTACTCAGGCTGTTGGAGACACTGTTGGCGACGTTGGAGTTGCGCGTCGAGATCCCCGGCACCTTCCGGCCATCGTTGGCGAGGGCGCCGAAGCGGTTGCGATTGTTGCCGTCCACTTCGAAGGCATTGCCCTGGAATTGGCTGGCGACGCCGTCGTCGGCGGCGATGTGGATGGCCCCCGGCGGGCCGCCGTAGTTCGCCGACTTGCCGAGGGTGATTTCAATGGCGCGACGCGAGAGGAGGGGGCCGGTGCCGGTGGCGACGATGCGGCCGCGGTCGCGCGGGTCGGTCGGATCGGCGGCGACATCGACCGAGTAGCGAGAGCCGATGTCGCTCGGCAGGGCAATGAACGCCGTCCCCAATACCTCGTCCCAGCGGTCGACGACTTCGTTTTCGAAATTGATCACGCCCGGTCCGTTCATCGCGTTTAACCCGTGCATGACGCCGGACTCGGCTGCGAAAAAGGCCCGGTTGCCGGTGTCGAAGTGGCTGGTGATGCGAGTGTCGGTCGCGGTATGCGATACGCTGTAGACGCCGACCACCATCAGCATGAGCATCACCATCAGCAACCCGGCCATGGCGAAGCCGCGCTCGTCGCGCACCGGTCGAGGATTTGAATTGTGTTTCATATTGGACTCCTGGCGTCAGCAACCTGCTGACTGGATGAAGAAGCGATTTCTCAAGGTGACGTCTGTCGATGACTGGGCGCGCACGATCTCGCCATTGGGAGTTCGCTGCTCGATGTCGATGGCGAAGCGCACCCGGCGCACCTTGTCGCGATTCGCGCTGTCGAGGCCGTAGAACTCGGCCGGTAGCTCGACACCGTTCGCATCGAAGTAGCTGATCACCACCTGTCCCCACACGACGTTGTCCAGCAGCGTCTCAATCTCCCCTCCGGCGATGCGACGGAAAGTTCCCGTCACCGGATCGTGCTGGTAGATGATCACCTCGGTCTGCGACTGGATCGAACCGTTGGCATCGAGGTCCGAGTGCAGCCGCAGCATCCAATGGCTGGCGAATTGGATCGCCTTGACGTCCGCGGAGCAGGTCGGGTTTGCACCGGCGCGGCGCACTTCCCGTCCGAACAGCTCCGCCACGTTGCGAACGGCCTGTTGCAGGTCGATCTGCGTCGACTGATCTCGAGCCGAAGAGACCTGGTGGGTCGCCATCGACATCAGGCCGGCGAGAAAGAACGATCCGAGCAGGGTCGAAACCAGGATCTCGATCAGGGTGAAGCCCGACTGGGCACCGCGTCGGCGAATTGCGTTCATGTGCATCTCGCGGTTCGGCAGAGTAGAGACGCGGCGCGCAAGGAGCGCGGCCCGTCGAGCGTGTTCCACGCCACCGTCACCACTACTTCCGAGAGGCCGAAGGCCGGGACGTTGGCGGTGACCATCCAGCTGCGCACGTAGATTCCCCCGGGCTCGCCCATGGCGGTCAGGGGATTGGCGGCGTCGACGTGCGTCCCCGGCGAGAAGTCCACCGGATTGGACGCCGGATCCATGGCGCGTAGCTCTTCAATCTTGTCCTGGATGAGGGAGCTGGCGACCGTCGTCTGGCGACTGGTGCTGTTCGACCGGGTGGTCGACACCGTCGTCGCGGCCAAGCCGCCGGCAACCACGGCGAAGATCGCCATGCTCGCCATCACTTCAACCATGGAGAATCCAGCACGATCGTTCAGGCGTTTCATTTCAAACCTCTTTGCATCAGCGCTTGCCATCACGACCGGGTCACGCGACCCAGGGCCGTGGTGCGTATCGTCTTGACTCCGGCGGGACTCGACAGCGAGATCGACGTCGAGTTTGGCGCCAGCCCCTGTCGGTTGAACCGCGGCAGCCCGCCGTCCCCGACGACCAGTTCCACTCCCGCTGGAAGCGCGACCGGGTTGGTGATCGGCTCGAACACCGAGCCGTCCTCGCTGCCCTCGAGCAGGTAGCTGTTCGATCCCAGCTGCATCCGCACCGTGCGGTTCTGCGAGATCGCCTGCATCCGCGCCTTCGATATGTCGAGGGCGATCTGCCGACTGACGCCGTCGAGCACGTACTGGTGGCGGACGCGAGAGAGCATCGGGGTCGACACTCCGGCCACGATCGCCACCAAGCTCACCCCGACGAGCAACTCGAGCAGCGTGAAGCCACGCCGATCCCGAGACGCCAGGGTTCCCCGTTCAAGAGACGCTTCCATGCCCCTGAAGATCGCAATGGCCGTGCCATCATCGATCGACCTCGGCGCGGACGGCAGGGGCCAACCCGAACGGCGCTACATCAGATATCCGGATTCGCCCCGGCTCCGATTCCGGGTGAGCGCTCGGCCGAAAAACCCAATGTTTACCGCCCTTTTCTCCACATCCGCCGCGGCCGTGCACCTCCACCCGGCCGCGGGATCCCACGACCACCCCCCGGGGGCACGGCGCCCGGCACGGAGGGCGCCTCAGACAGGCATCCATGCGGGTCGGTTACTCCATCGTCGTTTCCCCGCAAAGCGTCCGGTGCGCGACGTTCGGCTCGGTCAAGTGGGAAATGAGGGGTCCACGGCCCGCGGGCCGCGATCAACCGCCAACGCGGAGGTAGACCATCTCGCCTTCGATGGCGACGGTCGGGATCGGGCCGAGCCGGAGGTCGCCGCCGCCGTTTCCGCGGCTCGCCGCGCCGTCGACGCGGCGCCCGTCGCGGATGTCGAACTCGTACCCATGCCACGGACAGCGAACGCACGCGCCGTTCAGTTCGCCCTCGTCCAGAGGACCGAGCGCGTGCGGGCAGACACACGCGTGCGCCATGATTTCACCGTCGACCGCGACGACCCGGTAAGAGCGCCCGCCGAGTTCGACGACAAACGGTGCCCGGTCCAGCACATCGCGACGCGATCCGAGGTCGAGATCGAGAGCCGCCGCGGCCGCCCTCGCTCGCGGCCGTCCCGACAGCTGGTCGCGGCGCAACATCATCGCCTCGTCCTCGTCCCACAGCCGCGCGTACAGGGCGCGGTAGAAGTCTCCCATGGGGGTAATGTGCTCCGGCGCGACGTCCGGCAGACAGAAGCGGACCGCGACAGCCGTCTCGCGCGCGGCGACCGGGTCGAGCGCCGTCCAGATCTCCGTGCCGGCGCCGACTCCGGCCACCGTCGCGGTGAGGTAACGGCGACGCTCGCGCTCCGTTCGCAAGTCGATCTCCGCGAACTGGCTCTCGGCGCCGGACTGCAAGCCGATGCGCGCTCGCCAACCGTCGCCGCGCATCTCGATGAGGTCGATCGACGCGAAACTCGATCGGTGCAACCACGGCAGGTGCTCCCAATCGAGGACGTTCTCCCAGACCCGTTCGATTCCCACACCGACGCGGCGGCAATACGTCGCCACCTCCGTGAGATCCGGTCGCGTCACGACGGCCCCCGCGCGCCAGACCCGGGATTCCAATCGTCGATCGCGGCGCGGTATACGTGGCGCCGCGGGAGAGGGGGATGCGCGTTCGAGTACGCGAACGCGACGCGAGTCATGACCGAACAGACCTCTGCAATGATGACGATCGCCATCTGCACGGCGGATCGCCCGGTAGATCTCGAGCGCTGTGTGGAGAGCCTCCGAGCCGAGCTGCAAGGCGCGAAGCGGCCGTGCGAAATCCTGATCATCGACAACACTCCAACCGGCACGGCGGCGACGATGGCACAGCGCCTGGCCGAACGCACGCCGGTTCCGATGCGCCACGTCATCGAGCCGCGCCGCGGTCTCAGTGCCGCGCGCAACCGCGCCGTCCGCGAAGCGCGGGGCGAGCTGATCGCGTTTCTCGACGACGACATCCAGGTCCGCCCGGGATGGGCGGCAGCCATCGCCGCGGCGTTCGAAGAAACGGATTGCGCCGCCGTTGCCGGTCGCGTCCTGCCCGACTTCGAATGCGAACCGCCGGCGTGGATCCTGCGCGAAGATCTCGTGACACTCGGCAGATTGGACCTCGGCGGCGGAAGGCGACCGGTCACCGGTCACGAGTTGCTCGGGTGCAACTTCGCAGTGGTCCGAACATGGTGCGACCGCGTCGGCGGTTTTCGCGAGGATCTCGGGCGGGTCGGCAGTTCGGGGTTCGCCGGCGAGGAGACGGACCTGGCGCTGCGCATCGCCGCCGCCGGTGGCGCCATCGTGTACTGCCCGGACGCGACCGTTCGTCACCGGGTCCGCGCCGGCGAGTTGAGGCGGTCCAGACAGTTGCTGCGAGCTTACTGGGGAGGGCGTACCGCGCAACGTATCGCTCGCGGTTCAGCCCAGAGCGAGGCGGCCGCGCCCGAAGCGCGCCCCGCTATCTCCCGCTTTTTCGCCCGCCGCGCCGCCGGGCGAACCCTCTTCGCGGAGGCGCTGCACGCGGCGTGGCTGGTCGGCCGCCGCGCCGAACGCCTGCTCGGCAACGGTTGATCCATGCCGGCGCGCGTCCTCTTCATCGGCTTGGACTCCGCCGATGCCGGCCTGATCGACGGGTGGGTGGACGAAGGTCGGCTGCCGAACTTCGCCTCCCTGCGCGAGTCAGCACTCGCCGTTCCCCTGACGAGCAGCCTGGAAACTCTACCCGGTGCGATCTGGCCGGAGATCCACTCCGGGATCTCGGCGGGGCGTCTCCCGCTCTACTTCCACCCGCGGCAATTGCACACGGGCGAGGACACCGTGCGGCCCATCGGCGCGGAGGAGATCGACGCCGAAACGTTCTTCTGGATTCAGGCGGCCCGCGCCGGACGAGCGATTGCCGCGGTCGACATTCCGCAGACGGTCGTCGTCCCCGGCATCGACGGCATCCAGATCACCGACTGGGGTTCTCACGACCAGTTTCTCCCGACGGCCAGTGAACCGCGCTCACTGCTAGGCGAGCTGCGGGAGCGTTTCGGCGAGTATCCCGTCGCGCAATGCGACGCCCACGCGCGCGCGACCGTCCAATACGAGAGCCTGCTCGAGCGCCTGCTCCGCGCCGCCCGGGTCAAGCGCGAAATGCTCTCCGAACTCCTCGCGCGCCGCCAGTGGGATCTGTTCGCCTGCACGCTTTCCGAGTCGCACTGTGTCGGGCACCAGTTCTGGCACTTCGGCGACGAGACGCATCCGTGGCACGACCCGGTCGCCGCTGAACACCTGCGCAACGCGATTCGCGACGTCTACGTCGAACTCGACGCGACCGTCGGCCGACTGCTGCGCGAATCCGGTGGCGACTGTCGCGGCATCGTCCTCGCGTCGCACGGAATGGGGATCTACCACCGCGGCACCGCGCTGTTGCCGGAATTTCTCGACCGCATCGGCATGTCGCCGACGAGTTCGTCGGCTCTGCTGCGCGAGGTGCAACCGCGCTACCTGGTCCGCCACTTGCCAGAGTCCACCCTGCCGACCCTGCGCGCCATCTCGGCGCTGCCAGCCCTGCGCATGGTGCGCCGACGCTTCGGCGGGTTGCGCCGTCCCCTGGAGTCGCCGCGCACCCGCGCGACGGCGCTCGAGAACAACCGCTGCGGCGCGATCCGGCTGAATATCGCGGGCCGCGAGCCGCGCGGTTGCGTCCAACCGGGCGCCGGTGCACAGCGCGTCATCGACGAGATCCGCGGCGAGCTTCTCGCGTTGCGCGACTGTCGTGACGGCCGCCCGATCGTCGACCGCGTCGTCACCGCGAGTGAGGCGTTCGGCGCCGATCACCACCCCGACGTGCCGGATCTGATGGTCGTCTTCCGCACCGATGGACACCCAGTGGAGCGGGTGCGGTCGCCACGCGCCGGGGAGATCCGCGTACCGCCGATCGATCCCGGCTCTCCCCGCTCGGGAGACCACCGCGTCGGCTCCCGCGCTTGGTTGACAGGCGCCGCGACGGCGCCGCTCGCCGATCCGACCCGCCCGGCCAGCGTGCTGGACGTCGCGCCCACCGTGCTGCGCTGGCTCGGCGTCGAGCCGGCGACGCGCATGGACGGGCGGCCGCTCGCGGACTGAACGCCGTCGGCGCCGAAGTACACCGCGAGGACGTAGGAGGGCCCCTCGGGCGTCGCCGCGGCGCCGACCATCGTCGAGAACGTAGTTCATCATGGCCGCAGCCGCTCTACTCCGGATTCGACACCGGGTCCACGTCGCACGGCCTCACCCGTGCCGCCGCCGCCCGACGCGCGAGGTCGGAACGGCGTTCCACGGATCCTCCGGCCAGTCGTGCTTGGGATAGCGGCCGCGCAGTTGCTTGCGGATCTCGGGATAGGTCGCCGCCCAGAAGCTGGCGAGATCGGCGGTGACCTGCACCGGCCGGTGGTTGGGGCCGAGCACCTCGATCGCGACCGCCACCGTGCCACCGGCGACGCGCGGACCGTCGCGCAAGCCGAACAGCTCCTGGATCCGAGCGGAGACCGCCGGGGCCCCTGCGCGGTCGTACGCGATCGGCGCGATGCGACCACTCGGCAACGCGTACGCCTCAGGCGCCACGTGATCGAGACGGCGTCGCTGTTCGAAGGTCAGCAAGCCGGCGAAGAGCGCGGCGGTGTCGACGCGGCGCAACTGCGCGGCGCTGTCCGAGCCAGCGCAGGCCGCGGCGACCGCTCGGCGCAGCAGGTCGGCCGCGCCGCCCTCGACGACCGCGCACCCTTGACGCTCGGCGAAGTCGATGCGGCGCAACGTCATCGCGTCGCGCGGCTTCAGGTTCAACGCGCGCTCGGGGTCGCGCAACGCCCACTCGCACAACATCTCGCTGCCCGCGCCACCGGTGGTGGGGCTCCGCCGCTCGCTCAGCACCAGGCCGCGAAACAGTTCGCGGTCGACGGCGATGGCGCGCTCGCCGTCGAACTCGACGCTCCGCTGCCGTTCGATCTCGGCCGGGAAGTACTCGGCGATCCAGGCGCGATCGACGGCGCTGGCCAGGGTCACGCGGCCTTCCTCGTGCCGCCGGCGGTCGCCGGCGCGCACTTCGACCGCGACGAAGTACTCGGCGTCGCGCACACAGCTCTCCGCGTCCAAGCGCACGCCGCCGCCAAAAGCCATGACCGCGCGCGCATCACCGGGGCCGCGACGGCGCGCCAGGCGGTCGGCAAAGGCGACGAAGGTCGCGCGCAACAGCGCGTCGTCGTCGCGCTCGGTCTCCGCCGACGCGCGGCCAGACAGGCTGCGCAGCAGTTGCTCGGCGGCGCGCTGCACGGCGCGCGCCGCGGCCACGTCGACCCCGAGGGAGCGACAGGTCGACGCCGCGAATCCGGCGGCGCGGGCGGCGTCGAACAGATCGGCGCGGCGCAGCAGATCCGACGCGCCGCCGGCGGCGGCCGGCGCGGTCCCGGTGATCTCGCGTTCGGAGAGAATCGCCGCCAAGCGCGCCCCCGACTCCGCCTGGCCAAGGCGGCTCGCTTCGAGGAGCAACCGCGCCGCACGCGGTGGCGCCGGCAGTCGCAGCATCTGCTCACCGACCGCGGTCAAACCGCCGTCCGGCGCCAGTGCGCCGAGGTGGCGCAGCAGCTGCTCCGCCGCGGCGAGAGCACCGGGCGGGGGCGGGTCGAGCCAGCGCAGGGAGTCGAGGTCGCGCAGGCCCCATGCGCGCAGCTCGAGCACCGTCGAACTCAGTTCGAGGCGTCGGATCTCCGGCAGCTCGCGGTCGCGCCGCGCCGTCTGATCGTGCTTCGACCACAACCGAATACAGCGCCCGGGGCGTTCGCGCCCGGCGCGGCCGGCGCGTTGGTCGGCCGACGCCTTGGAGATCGACACCGTTCGCAATCGCTCGACGCCGCGCGTCGGATCCGACTCCGGCACGCGCGCCAGACCGGAATCGACGACCGCGGCGACGCCTTCCACCGTCACCGACGACTCGGCGACGTTGGTCGCCAGGACGATGCGGCGCGGACCCGAACGCCGCAGCACCCGGCGTTGGGCGTCCAGCGACAGATCGCCGTGCAGCGGCAGAACGTCCAACTCGCGGTCGATTCCCGCCGCCGCGAGATCATCGCCGACGCGGCGGATCTCGCCGCGGCCGGGTAGGAATACGAGAATGTCGCCAGCGTCATCCTGGCGCAGGACGTCGCGCACCGCGGCCACCACTTCGTCGCCCAGACGGCGCTCGCGCGAGGCGGCGCGGTACTCGACAGCGACCGGGTGGACGCGCCCCGGACAGCGGACGATCGGGCAGCCGCCGAGGTGCGCGGCGATGCGATCGACATCCAGGGTGGCCGACATCACCAGCAACTTGAGATCCGGCCGCACGGTGCGGCGCAGTTCGTCCGCGACAGCGAAAAGGACGTCGCCCGCCAGATGGCGCTCGTGAAACTCGTCGAACACCAACGCGCCTACGCCGTCGAGAAACGGGTCGCCTACCAGACGGCGCAGGGCGATGCCCTCGGTGACGAACCACAGTCCGGTGTCGGCGCCGCCACATCGCTCGAAGCGCACCTGGAAGCCGACGCTATCGCCGATGCGTTCACCGCGCGCGCCGGCGACGAAGTCCGCCGCCGCGCGCGCCGCGACGCGCCGCGGTTCGAGGACGAGGATCGATTGCCCGCCCGCGACTCCCGCCTCGAGCAACGCCTGCGGCACCCGCGTCGTCTTCCCGGCACCCGGTTCCGCCTGCAACACCAACGCCCCGGCCGACGCGAGTTGCGCACAGATGTCGCCGAGCACCGCGTCGATCGGCAGGAGTGGGTGCTGGCTCATCGCCACCGTCGATAGCACGCGCCGGGCGGGCTGGCCCGCCCGGCGGGCCAATCGAGCGGGACAAGGGACGAAAGGGACTCAAGGGACCGAAGACAGCCTTGAGTCCCTTTCGTCGCTTGGGTCACTTGCGAGCGCGGCCCACCCTGGCCACCCGCTGACAGCTGATAGCTGACAGCTGATAGCTGACAGCTGATAGCTGATAGCTGATAGCAGCGAAGCATTGACGCCGCACGCGGCACTGTGGTGAGACGGCGGATGGCACGAACGGAGACACGCGGATGACAGCCCTGGCACCTTCCCACATGCGGACCACGGATCCGGCGACGGCGACCGTCTCCATCAAGTGCGCACCGCACGAAGTCGCACCCGACGTTTTGATCCACGCGGACTTCGTCAATACGTACGCGGTTCGCCTCGGCGACCAGTTGCTGGTGGTGGATCCCGGATTCACCCATCTCGGATCGCTCGTGCAGCAGGGAGTTCGGGACTGGAGCAAAGCGCCGCTGGCAGCGGCCGTCTATACGCACGGGCACGCCGACCATGCCTTCGGCCTCAAGCCGTTCCTCGACGCCGGGGACCGGCCACAGGTCATCGCCCAGGAAAATTGCCCGCTGCGTTTCCGCCGCTACCGCCTGACGCACGGCCTCAACGCGCACATCAACCAGCGGCAGTTCTCACTGCCCGCGCCGATGTTCCCGAATCGTTTCATCGAACCGACGTTGACGTTCCGCGATTCGCTGGTACAGCGCATCGGCGGCTGCGAGGTTCGCTACACGGCGGCGAAGGGCGAGACCGACGACGGTTGCTACGTGTGGATTCCCGAGCGGCGGTACCTGTTCACCGGCGACCTGGTGATCTGGCAGGCGCCGAACTGCGGCAACCCGCAGAAGGTGCAGCGCTATCCCGTCGAGTGGGCGGAAGCGCTCGAGACCATGGCCGGACTCGGCGCCGAGTGGCTGTTTCCGGGGCACGGCCTGGTCGTCCAGGGCGAGAGCGCCATTCGCGAGATGCTCACCAACACCGCTCGCTATCTGCGCGTCATCATCGATCAAGTTCTCGAGCGCTTGAATCGCGGCGAGACGCCGGAGCAGGTCTACCACGGGGTCGAACCCGACCCCGAGCTGTCCACCCTGCCCTACCTGACCGCGCACTACGACCATCCCAAGTTCATCGTCCGCAACCTGCTGCGGCTGTGGGGAGGGTGGTGGAACGGCAACGCCGCCGACCTGTTGCCGGCGACGTGGGAACGCCAGGCGCGAGAGATTGCCGTTCTCGCGGGCGGAGTGGACGCCCTGGTGCGCGCCGGCCGCGAGCATCTAGACGGCGGCGACAGCACCATGGCGGCGCATCTCGCGGAGTGGGCGACCCGCGCCGACGCGACGAACCGCGCGGCGCAGGAGCTCAAGAGTGACGCCTATAACAAGCGGCTGCACGACGAGCCGTCGTTGATGGCTCAGGGAATCTACCGCGCCGCGCGCAACGACGCCCGCGCCGTTCTGAAGGGGAGATAGCCGATGAAGGTGAAGGCAGCGATCTGCTGGGAGCCGCGCAAACCGCTCGTCGTCGAGGAGATCGACATCGAGGGACCGAAAGAGGGCGAGTGCCTGGTGCGACTGGCCGCTACCGGTGTCTGCCACACCGACGCGTACACGATGAGCGGCGCGGATCCGTCGGGCCTGTTCCCCACCGTCCTCGGCCACGAGGGCGCCGGTATCGTCGAGGAGATCGGCCCGGGAGTGACCAGCCTGGCCGTCGGCGACCACGTGATTCCGCTCTACATCCCCGAGTGCCGCAACTGCAAATTCTGCACGAGCGGCAAGACCAATCTCTGCAGCGCGCTGCTCGCCACGCAGGGACAGGGATTGATGCCGGACGGCACCAGCCGGCTCTCCTTCCGCGGCCAGCGGTTGCTGCACTACATGGGCACGTCGACCTTCGCCGAGTACACCGTGGTGCCGGCGATCGCGCTGGCGAAGATCCGCGCCGACGCGCCGCTCGACAAGGTGTGCCTGCTCGGCTGCGGCATCACCACCGGCATCGGCGCGGTGCTCAACACGGCGCGCGTCGAACCCGGCGCCACGGTCGCCGTTTTCGGTCTCGGCGGCATCGGAATTTCCGTCGTCCAGGGCGCCGTCATGGCCGGCGCGGGGCGTATCGTCGGGGTCGACGTGAACCCGGCCAAGTTCGAGATGGCGCGACAATTCGGCGCCACCGATTGTTTCGACGCCAGCACCGTCGAGCTCGGCAAGTTGGGCGAGGCGATCGTCGAGATGACCGGCGGCGGCGCGGACTACACGTTCGAGTGCATCGGCAACGTCGAGGTCATGTCGCAGGCACTGCAGTGCGCGCACAAGGGCTGGGGCCAGGCGATCATCATCGGCGTGGCCGGCGCCGGACAGGAGATCCACAACCGTCCTTTCCTCCTCGTCACCGGGCGGACGTGGCGCGGCACCGCGTTCGGCGGCACACGCGGTCGCACCCAGCTGCCAACCTACGTCGACTGGTACAAGAGCGGCCGCCTCAAGGTCGACGAGTACGTCACCCACACCATGCCGATCGAGAAGATCAACGACGCCTTCGACCTGATGCACGAGGGCAAGAGCATCCGCAGCGTGATTGAGTACCGCTGAGCGCGCGCGGAGGTCCATGTCGCCGGCAGCCCTCTCGGGGTCGGGGTCGGAATCGGAATCGGTATCGAGCTGGCCGCCAGGAAATCTCGACCCCGATACCGACCCCGATTCCGACCCCGAGTTTGATTCACCCGGCGCGAGGGCGAATCCTTCAGGGCTCGAAGCGATAGCCCACGCCGCGCACGGTGAGGAAGTGGCGCGGGTTCTCCGGGTCCGGTTCGAGCTTGGCGCGCAACCGGCCGACGAAGTTATCGATGGTGCGGTGTGTGAGGTAATCCGTGCGCCACACGGCGTCGAGCAAGCGCTCGCGCGACAGCGCGACGCCCGGGTGGCGAGCGAAGTACGTCACCAACTCGAACTCCCGCGCCGTCATGGCGATCTCGCCGCCGTCGCGGCTGACGACGCGCCGAGCCAGATCGACGGTCGCCTCGCCGACGCGGAGGAACGGAGGTTCCGCGGCCTGTCGCCGCTGCCGGCGCAACGCCGCGTTGATGCGTGCGAGGAGTTCGCTCAGCGAGAACGGCTTGCTCATGTAGTCGTCGGCGCCCAGCTGCAGCCCGAGGACCTTGTCCGCCTCTTCGCCGCGCGCCGAGAGGACCAACACCGGAATATCGGGGCTGCGCTCGCGCAAGCGCCGCAACACCTCCAGGCCGTTCATCCCCGGCAGCATGATGTCGAGCACGACCATGTCGGGATTCTGGTCGCAGGCGACGCGGAATCCCGTCTCACCATCGGCGGCGGAGAGCACCTGGTATCCCTCCAGCGAAAGGTTCAGCTCGAGGCCGGACACGATCGCCGGATCGTCTTCGATCAAAAGTACGGTTTCGGACGCCATTGGCCTACAGACACGCCGGCACGAGGATCGCGAATTCCGATCCGCCGCCCTCGCGATCGCGCACCGTGACCCGCCCGCCGTGCGCTTGCGCGACGTGCCGCACGATGGCGAGGCCGAGACCGCTGCCCTCCTGTCGGCGGCTGAGGCGATCGTCCAGGCGATAGAACCGCTCGAAAATGCGCCCTCGTTCCCAGCGCGGAATCCCCGGGCCGGTATCCAACACCGCCATGCGGACCATGCCGTGATCGGCGCTGCAGTCGAGCCGTACGGCGCGATCGTCGCCGCCGTACTTGGCGGCGTTCTGCAGCAGGTTGAGGATCGCCTGCGAGAGCATCGTGTGGTCCGCCAGTACGCGCGGAAGGTCCGGAGGGAGAGTCGTATCCAGCTGAACCCCGTCGCGGATGCGGATGGGCTCGAACGCCTGCAGCGCCGCGTCGACCACCGACTGCACCGTTTCCGGTTGGCGGTCGTAGCTCATACGACCGGCCTCCATGCGACCAAAGTCGAGCAGGCGCCCGATCATCGTGTCGAGGCGACCCGTCTCGCCCTGCAACATGCGCAGACAATGCTGGCGTTGCTCGTCGGTCAACGGCCGCTCCGCGTCGCCCGCGAGCGTCTCGGTAAACAGGCGAATGCTGGTCAGCGGCGTCTTGAACTCGTGAGAAACCTTGGAGAGGAAGTCGAGTTGCAGCTGCGACAGGTCGGAGGCCCGCTTGTACCAGCGGAGCAACGTGATGGCGCCGACCGACAGCGCCGTGCAGAACGACAGGATCAGGATGCCGAGCGTCGTATCGACCGTCTCGCGGCGGAAGGCGAGAACCAGGATCCCCAGTACGACCAGCGCCACGACCGGCGCGATCGTCAAGATCGATGCGACGAACCAATTGCGACCGAAGCGCATCGCAGCGATCGTGTCGGCCCCGATCGAGGCCGTCAAGCCGAGCCGCGAATCAGCGGGTGCGCCGGGGCCGCGAGTCGGACGACTCGTCCGCCTTACCGCGCACGGCCGCCGTATCTTTCCCAGGGCGGCGAATGGCGACCACCATCGACCAGCGCTTCTGTTCCTTACTCCACTTCCCCGTTGCGAATACCTTCATGCCCCTCTCCCCTTTCCGTTCGCTTGCGTAGGGAAGGAAGGGCAACCGCCGTGCCAAGCCGGAATAACCCAGGTGTGAACTGCGGTTTTCCTGCAACGCACGCTTTCGTCCAGGGGCGAGGTTCAAGAAAGGACAAACGTTCACTTAGAACGCAGTTCTGGATAAGGCGTCCCGAACCCCCACTTAGTCACCCCGGCGAAAGCCGGGGCCCAGGAGTCACCCCGGCGAAAGCCGGGGCCCAGGCCGCATGCCACCGCCGCCCCGCCTGGATCCCGGCTTTCGCCGGGATGACGTGCTTTTCGGCGTCGCGCTTCCCACCGACTCGAATCGGCGGGCAAAGCCGGTTGTCGGCCACCGGGGGATGAAGTGTCGCGCGGACTTTGGAAATCGGCCGCCCAGCAGGCAAGACCTTCTATACCGCGTCCCCGTAGCGGCCGATCTCCCATGACGTGACGGTCGCTTCGAAGCGCGCCTGTTCCCAGCGCGCGCAATGCGCGAGGTACTCCGCGTACTGCTCGCCGACCGACTGGCGGAGAAAGGTCGAACGCGATGCCAGATCCGCCGCCTCGACGATCCCCAACGGCACCCGCGGCAGGCCGCGCACGCTTCCGGCGTCCCGTCCGACCTCGGCGGCGGGCTCGATCCGATTCGCCAGCCCATCCAGCCCGGCGGCGAGAACCGCGGCCGTCGCCAGATAGGGGTTGGCATCGGCTCCGGCCAACGAGCACGCCACCAGCCGCCGGGCCCCGTCGCCTTCGACGCGAACACCGACCGAGCGCCGATCGCGCGCCCAGCCGATGATCGACCCGACGCCGTGGTCGGCGCGATACCGCTTGTAGGAGTTGACCGTCGGCGCGAACAACAGCGTCGCGTCGCGCGCGTGGCGCAGGAGCCCACCGATCCACCAGCCGCAGGCGACCGGCAGATCGGCCGACTCCTTGCCGGCGAACAGCGGCGCTTCGCGGTCGGCGGAGACCAGGCTCGTCGAGATCTCCATCGCGGAGGTGGGTAGCGCGTCGTCCGCGCACGCCATGAACGTGGCGCGTCGTCCGGCGCCCCGGGCGATCTCCTTGACCGCCCACTTCGCCAGCATGACGCGGTCGGCGGCGTCGAGCAGCGTTCCCGCTTGCAGCGCCATCGCGAACTGCGACGGGCCGGCGGCCGGTTGCGATTGCCGAACCGGGATCCCCGAGGCGCGCAGCGCGCGTTGCATGTGCGACACCAGATCGGATCCGCCGTCTGCGTCTACCGCCTGATGGTCATAGGCGGCGCGTTGTCGGGCTCCCGAGGTACCGGCGACCGACGCCGAACCGCCCGCCGCATCGAGGTAGAACTCGACGTCACACGACCCGCGCGCCGCGACCGACGCCGAGCGGGCCCGATCGAGTTGCCGCTTCAACACCGCGCGCGGCGAGAACCCGTGTGGTTCACCGGACACCGGGTCGATCAGGTCGCACAGGACGATCGCGGTTCGGTCGATCCAGCCGGCGCGCCGCATCGTCGCTCCGTCTGGCCGAAGGGCGAGAACAGCGGTCGAGTCCACGCGGATCGTCGACGGGGGCGGTACGTGCGTCCCGGCCACGTCGCGGAACAGCAGGCCGGCGGCGATATCCGACTGCCGATCGAGCACCTCGTCGACGAAATACCTCGCCGCGAACCGCACACCGACCGGCCGGCCGCATTGATCCGGTGTCACCGCCCAAACGGTGTCGAGGTCGCCGCGTCCGACCAGGTCGCGGATCTCAACCGAACTGAGCATCCCCACCATCTGCTTTTCCGCCATGGCGGGCGTTGTAGCACGGGGATTCACCGCGATCATCGATGATTCGGCGCCGAGCCGTCGCCAACGTGAATGCGGGGCAGAAATGCCGGACGTTTCCGGGTACGATGCCCCATCGCAAACGGCGCCACGCGACGACGACCGGGCGCGGAACTACGAGGTTGGCCATGGCAGACGACGACAAGAAGCCCGGCGGGGAGCAGCAGATCGCCGTGCAGATCGACCCACACAAGGGCGACGGGATCTACTCGAATCTCATGATGATCAGCCACCGCAAGGAGGAGTTCATCCTGGATTTCATGTTTCTGCAGCCGCAGCGGGCGACGCAGGGCGGCGCGGTCGCGACCCTCCGCTCCCGCGTCATCACTTCACCCGAACACGCCAAGCGGATCCTGCGAGCGCTGCAGGAGAACCTGGCGCGCTACGAGAACATGTACGGCACGATCCAAGAAGCGACGGACATCCCCAAGGTGATGCACTGAACGTTGACGCACTGACCTGATGCAGTGACGACCGCCGTGCCGACGAGCGACCCCACATTCGACCTGGTTCTACTCGCCTATCGCAACGACCTGGCGCGCGAACGAACCATCGCCTTCCTCGCCCGCTTGCCCGACGAGTTCGGCGGGCCGGTCGCGATTCGGCGCGATACGGGCCTCCCCTTCACTCTGGTCACCGGCCTCGACCACCAACGGGGGCTACGGCTCGCCGGCCATCTGCGCGAGCGCGGCGCCCATGTGCGATTGGCGGGCGCCGACGAAGCGACGCCGGCCCCGCCGGTGAACGCGCCATCGCACGCGTTCGCCGCCGGCAAGGCGTTGGCCGTCGGCCTTGCCGTGCTGGCGGCCCTCGCCGGCCTGCGCCTCGTGCAGGTCCGGCCCCCGGCGCTGCCGCCCGGCGGAGATCAGAGCCGGGCATCGGGCCTCGGGCAGCCGGACGAGCCGCTGGTGCGCCACCACTTGAACGACACGGCGGTCGAACTCAACGCGGCCGGAAACTTCGCCGAGGCGGCGGAGCACCTGCGCATCGCGATCCGCGCCGCGCCGGACGAAGATGTCCTGCGCAACAACCTGGCTACCGTCCTGCGCAACTGGGCGGTGTCCGAGATCAACGCCGGACGGCCCGCGCGCGCCGTCGAATTGCTCCGCGAAACTCTCGAGTACAGCAACGCCGCCGGCATCCTGGCGCTCATGGGAATCGCCCAGGAGCGACTCGGCGAATGGCACGAGGCCGAGGACATGCTCCAGCGCGCCATCCAGATGGGCACCAGCGACCCAATGACCTTCGTGGCGCTCGGCCGCGTCTATCGCCAACAGGGCGACCGTCAGGGCGCCGTCGAGATGTTCCAGCGCGCCCGCGAGTCCGGCGCCGCCGGCAGCGATTTCGACTCGATGCTCTCCCGGCTGGAGCGAGAGCTCGACGCCGAATGGGACTTCGTCGAACTCAGTACCCCGCACTTCCGATTGGCGTTCGCTCAAGGCGAGAACCACGCCGCCGCCCAGATCGTCTCCGAGGTTCTCGAAGACGCGTACTTCGCGGTGGGTCGCAAATTGGATCTCTTCCCCGACACGCCGACCGAGGTCGTCCTCTACGCCAGCGAGGACTTCCACGCGGTGACGCAGACACCGGACTGGACCGGCGGCGTGTACGACGGCCGCATCAAGTTACCCGTGCGCGGCATCACCGGCGGCAGCCAACTGCTGGAGCGGACCATCCGCCATGAATACGGGCACGTCCTCGTCACCCAGCTCGGCAACGGCCGCGTGCCGGTCTGGATGAACGAGGGCATCGCGATCTGGGCCGAGGAGGAGAGCGACGGCGAGCGCGAGGACTGGGCCCGCGACACCATCGCCGGGCAGCGCCTGTTCACCCTCAGCGAGCTCGAGCCGCCGTTCACCGGGTTGCCGGCCGACCGAGTGCAGGTAGCCTATGCGCAGAGCTATCTCGCGGTGCGCTTCATCCTCGAGGAATTCGGCGAGCGCCGCCTCCTCGACCTCCTGCGAGCCTCGGGAGGCGGAGCGCCCCTCGCGTCGGCGTTCGAGTCGGTCCTGTCGACCCACCTCGGGACCTTCGAGTCGACGTTGGTGCACAAGCTGACGACCTGACGCCGCCTCAGCTATCAGCTATCAGCCATCAGCTATCAGCTATCAGGCCCGCCGGCCCCGCTGAGAGCTGAAAGCTGACGGCTGATAGCTGATAGCGCGGTGCTGTCCGGAGGACAGCACCGCACCGACGTTGCCTTCCGTCGGGCTGTGTGATTCCGTGCCGGGTTCAAGCCAACCCCCGCTAGGAGCCGTAGACTATGCCTGCGCAGGAAGCCTTGGACGCACTTCGCAAACGCCACGCGGAGGCCGAACTCGGCGGCGGCGAAGACCGCATCAAGAAGCAGCACGACGCCGGCAAGCTGACGGCGCGCGAGCGGATCGACCGCCTTCTCGACCCCGGGACCTTCGTCGAGCTGGATCGGTTCAAGACCCACCGCTGCACCGAGTTCGACATGGCGGACAAGAAGACGCCGGGCGACGGCGTCGTCACCGGCTACGGCAAGATCGATGGCCGCCACGTCGTGGTCTTCTCCCAGGACTTCACGGTGCTGGGCGGTTCGCTAGGCGAGGCCTTCGCGCAGAAGGTCTGCAAGGTCATGGACTTCGCGATGCGGCAGGGCTACCCGGTGATCGGCTTGAACGACTCCGGCGGCGCCCGCATCCAGGAGGGAGTCGCCAGCCTCGCCGGCTACGCCGACATCTTCCTGCGCAATGCGCTCGCCTCGGGCGTGGTGCCGCAGATCTCGGCGATCATGGGGCCGTGCGCCGGCGGCGCGGTGTATTCGCCGGCGATGACCGACTTCATCTTCATGGTCGAGAAGAGCAGCTACATGTTCATCACCGGCCCGGACGTCATCAAAACGGTGACGCGCGAGGAAGTGACGATGGAAGCGCTGGGCGGCGCCATCACGCACAACACGCGCAGCGGCGTCGCCGACCTCCACAGCCCCAGCGACGACGAATGCCTGGCGCGCATCCGTGAGCTGCTGTCCTACCTACCGGCCAACAACACCGAGGACCCGCCGTTCGTGCCGACGAGCGATGATCCAGAGCGCCGGGACGCGGCACTCAACGACGTCGTGCCGGAGAACCCGAACAAGCCCTACGACATCTTCGAAATCATCCGGCGCGTCATCGACGAGGGACGTTTCTTCGAGATCCAGCCCGACTACGCCAAGAACATCGTCGTCGGTTTCGCCCGCCTGGGCGGCCGCAGCGTCGGTATCGTCGCCAACCAACCGTCCGTCATGGCCGGTTGCCTGGACATCAACTCGTCGATCAAGGCGGCGCGCTTCGTCCGCTTCTGCGACTGCTTCAACATCCCGATCGTGACCTTTGTCGACGTGCCGGGCTTTCTCCCGGGCACCGCGCAGGAATACGGCGGCATCATCAAACACGGCGCCAAACTGCTCTACGCCTACTGCGAGGCGACGGTACCCAAGGTCACCTTGATCACCCGCAAGGCCTACGGCGGCGCGTACGACGTGATGTCGTCGAAGCACATTCGCGGCGACATCAATCTCGCCTACCCGTCGGCCGAGATCGCGGTCATGGGACCGGACGGCGCGGTCAACATCATTTTCCGCCAGGAGATCAAAGACGCCGGCGGAGACCCGGAGAAGCGGGCCGAGCTCGTCGCCAATTACCGGAAGGCGTTCGCCAACCCCTACAAGGCGGCCGAGCTGGGCTACATCGACGACGTGATCGTCCCGGAAGACACGCGCCCCCGACTGATCAGCGCGCTCGAGATGCTCAAGACCAAGCGCGACACGAATCCGCCCAAGAAGCACGGCAACATTCCGCTGTAACGCGACACTCGGACCGACTGGAACAGGGGCTCATGGGAACTCACCGATTCAAGATCGAGGGCAGGGATTTCGAGGTTCGCGTCGGCACGCGCAGCGGTGGGCGGGTCGACGTCACGGTCAACGGCAAGGGCTACGCCGTCGAGATCGAGTCGGCGCCGGGTGCGGCGATCGCCGCGACGACGGCGGCCACGCCGGCTTCCGCACCGATGGGTGTCGCCGCGCCGGCGGCCCACACCGCGGGCGCGGGCGATGTCCTCGCGCCGATCTCGGGAGTGGTCTTGTCGGTCGAAGCCAAACCGGGTCAGCGCGTCGAGCCGAACACACGCGTTCTGGTCCTCGAAGCGATGAAGATGGAGAACGACATCTTCGCGGCGACCACCGGAACGGTGGTTGAGGTGCACGTCCAACCGCAGCAGGAAGTGCGCGAGGGCGACTTGTTGGTGTCGATCACGCCCGCGTGAAGCCGCGCGCGGCGCGTCGGCACATCATCGCGGCGAGCGATCGAGTTGCTTCCACCGCCCCGCCGCGGCCCACGTCGAGCCGCCCTCGCCGGCACGCCCCTGGACGACCGCTGGCGCGGTGCGAAACTCGATTTCGAGTGCCGTCCCGATCGCGGCCGCCGTCGCGTCTTCAAGCCCCGATGCCGGGGGCGCCTTCGCGGTGGGGGTCTGGATCAATGGAGCTGCTGACGCGGTGACCTGCGGCCGCGCCTCGAACCACCGCACCGTCGCAGACGAAATCTGCAAGGCAATCTGCATCACTCCCATGACCAGAAACACGCCGATGAATCTTACAACGAGGGTGATCAGCGCGTAGTTCCAGTCGATCGTCGGATCGGCATACGTCAGCAACCAGTCCATCCGCGGAGCCCCCTATTTGAACATCGCGATGAACATGCCAGCCGCGGCGGCCGTGCCCATCACCCCGGCGAGATTCGGTCCCATCGCGTGCATCAGGAGATAATTTCCGGGTAACTCCTCCTGACCGACGACTTGCGACACCCTCGCCGACATCGGCACCGCGGACACCCCGGCCGACCCGATCAAGGGGTTCATCTTGGTCTTGCTGAACTTGTTGAGGATCTGGACGGTCCAGATGCCGCCAGCCGTACAGAAGGCGAAGTCGACGATGCCGAAGGCCAGGATCACCAACGGCTTCCAGTGAAGAAACGTCTCGGCCTTCATCGACGCGCCGACCGCGAGGCCCAGGAAAACGGTGACACCATTCATCAACGCGCCGCCACTGGTGTCGACCAACCTCTTCACGACACCCGACTCGCGCATGAAATTGCCCAACATGAACATGCCCATCAGCGCGGTGACGGCCGGAATCATGAGCGCGATGACAGCGGCGCCGATCAGAGGAAAAATCAGCTTCTCCGTCTGCGAGACTTTGCGCATGCTCTCCATCCTGATCATGCGGTCCTCCTTCTTGATGAGGAGGCGCATGATCGGCGGCTGGATGACCGGCACCAGTGCCATGTACGAGTACGCTGCGACGGCGTTCGCCCCCAACAGGTGCGGCGCCAGGGCCGTGGTCAAATACACGGTCGTCGGTCCGTCGGCACCGCCGATGATGCCGACCGACGCGGCCTCTTTCAGCGTGAAGCCGCAGAGAAGGGTGCCGATGAAGGTGATGAATACTCCGAGTTGCGCGCCCGCGCCGACCACCAGGACCTTCGGATTGGCGATCAGCGGACCAAAGTCGGTCAACGCCCCAAGTCCAAGAAAGATGATCGACGGCAAAATCTCCCACTCCAGTCCGTAGTGGTAGAAGAAGTAGAGAAAGTGCGGGACTCCGTGCTCGCTGATTCCCATCAGGGGCGTGAGCGGGAAGTTGACGATGAAGATTCCGAAACCGATCGGCACCAGCAACAGCGGCTCGATGTTCTTGGTCGCCAGGAACATGAAGAAGAGCCCGACGCACCACATGAAGACGTGGCCGAGAGTCAGACTCGGGAAACCCGTCTGCGTGACGAAGATCGTGTAGAGTACGTCGGCAAGCTGATCCCAAGACATGGGTCGGGACTCCAGAAGTTTGGCGAGGGAAGGACCGCGGGGAGGGAGAGACTCCGCGGCGTTCTAGCCTGCATGCCACGGCAATTCAAGAAAGCCTGGGCCGGGCGCTCCTCGCCCGGCCCAGGCTTTCAGTGTTCAGTTTTCAGTGTTCAGTTTTCAGCGGGGGCCGCCGGATCGTTCAGATGAGAAACCCCGGGTCGCAGTCGTCATTCCGGCGAAAGCCGGAATCCAGCCGGGCTACCAGGTGGACCCCAGCTTTCGCCGGGGTGACGACGGGATGGGACCGAGGCGACGAAGGGATGCGAATCAAGAGAGTTCAGCCTGGTTCTCAGCGGGGTGCGTCGACCGGTGCCGGCGCGGTCAGTTCTTCGCCGGCGCGCGCGCGCTGGAGGTTGGCTTGGGCCGCGGCGTCGGCGAGGCCGCGGCGCTCGAGATCTTCGAGAATGCGGATCGCATCGGCGGCGTTGCCGCTCTTGGCCTCGACGTACGCGAGATGATGCGCGGCGCGCGCCAGGGTCGCGGGGTGCTCCATCGCGACGCCAAGCAGATACCGCGCGAAGACCAGGTCGTTGTTGGCAAACGCCTGCACGCCCCCGCGGAGGTTGGTCATGGCGAGGTCGGCCCCGATGCGATCCGCGTACGACGGGTCGACGCCGACGAGTTGGTTCATGCGAAGCGCGGCCTGGCCATGACGACCGAGGTGATTGAGGAGCCTCGCCACCTCGAGGTCCAGCGCCAGCCATTTCGGCTTGCGCTCCAACGCTTCCTCGAACATTCCGATCGCAGCTTCCGGGTAGCTCTGGGCCTTGTAGATGAGTCCGAGCTGGCGGTAGGCCGCCGCCGAGACGCTCTCCTCGCGCGCGTCCGTCGCCGGCAACAGCACATCCTCGGCCTCCGCCAGGCGGCCGGCGCGCGAGTAGAGGTCGCCGAGCATGATGCGCGGCGTCGACTGTTTGGGGTCGACCGCGACCGACCGCTCGAACGCTTCCATCGCTTCGGCCGTGCGGCCCTGCTCGCGCAGCGCGTCGCCGTAAGCGAAGTGGTTCCGCCAATGGTTGGGCGCCTTCAACGCCGAATCCCGCGCCAGCGCGAGCGGGTCGGCGAGAGTGGCGTTGCGTCCGATCGAACCCGCGGCCAACGCGGCGACGACGAGCGCGCCCACGACGAGGCCGGCGCGCTCGATCGCGCCGCGGAGCTGCTCGCTCGAGGAGAGCTGTCGCAGCCCGTCGGCGGCGCCGACGACAATCAGAAAGATCGGGCCGACCATGGGCAGATACATGCGGTAGTCGAACGCCGCGTCCTGGATCGGAATGATGCTCGACGACGGTGCCAGGGCGATGAACATCCAGCCGATGCCGAAGGTGATCCAGCGATAGCGCGGATAGGCGGCGACGGCGGCGAACACCAGAGCGAGCAGGAGTGCCAGGGGAGCGAGCACGCCGGGCGACAGGAAGGTCTCGGCCAGCGGCCAACCGTAGTCGAAACACAAATGCGTCGGCAGGATGAACAGTCGCAAGTACCACACGATGACGCCGAACTGGGTGATCAGGTACCGCCAGGGTGTCACCCCCTCCACATCGAGACCGGCGCTGGGGATGAACATCCACGAACTCTGCCCGGCCCCCGCGTCGCCAAAGCCGGGAAGAAGGAAATGTCGCGCCAGGTACACGCCGTACAGCGCCGGCAACAACATCCAGAGAGCCATCCGCCAATCGGCGCCGCGACCGTCCGGCCGACGCAGGAAGCACACGTGATACAGGATCAGCATCGCCGGCAGCGTCGCCACCGTCTCCTTCGAGACGATACCGAGAAAGCCAATCGCCACCACCGCCGCCGCCAGCCGGGCGCCGCTCAAGGCGATGCGCCCCGACTGTCCGGCGGCGTAAAGGAGCACGGCGCTGAGATAGAACAGGGCGGCAAGGCTCTCCGCGCGCTGAGAGATGTAGCTGACGGCCATCGTCTGCATGGGATGGGCGACGAAGACCAACGCGATGAGCAGCGCCAGAACCGGCGCCCTCCGCTCGTAGCGGCCGGCGTGAAACGGCAACCGAAGCGTCAACAGCGCAAGCGCGTAGACCAGCAACGCGTTGACGAGATGCAACGCCACGTTGACCAGGTGATAGCCCCAGACGCGCTCACCGCCCCAGCGGTGGTTCAGCGTGTCGAGGAGATGGGGAAGGCCGCGCGACTGCGTCAGGAAACGGCTCGCGGGCTCGAGCGAACGGACGTCCGGGTTGCCGACGATCGAGAAATAGTCGTCGAAGAGGAACGGAACCGCGAAGCTGTTCGAATAGATCGCCGCGCCCACCAACGCGATCAGCAGAGCGCCGCCGACGACCAGGGGCGAGAACGCGAGCTGCCGGCGGGCTCGCTCGGCCGCCGGCAGCTCAGGCTCGAACTCGCGATCTTTCTTGCGTTGCCGCGCGCGACCCATGCGGGCAAGGATCTAATCGGATTCCAAGGAAAGATCCACGCTCGTACACACGGTGGGGCCGCCCGCGATCTCGGGCGGCCCCACCGCGCATTCGTTCGATTCTGATCAGGGCAGGATCGTCTTCGACGACGGGACACAAACCATCGTCGACTTGCTCGCCTCGAGTTGCAGCGTACCGAAGACGTTCGAGACCTCGATCCTCGGCCGCACCGCCAACTTGGCCGGCTTGACCTTGTAGCAGACCAGGTGGTCGTTCGCGTTGAAGATCCCCGACCCGTTCACATCCGTCGGATTGCAATGCAGGTAGGGCTTCTTGATCTGGGCGCTGATCTCGCTCTGGAACTGGTCGTCGAGAGTGGGGATCAGCGTCTGGATGAACGGCGGATTCTTCACGTCCCTCGCCACGTAGCACTTGAAGGCATCGAGATTACCGGCGAGCGGCGTACCGGCACACGTGCCGGCCATGCATTGATCGGCGGAAGTCGACGACATTCCATCGTCGCACACCGTGCCGTCCGCGGCCAGGTCGTTGGCCGGGCAGGTGGTGTTCGAACCGTCGCACGTTTCGGCGACGTCGCACTGCCCGCTCGCGGCACGGCAGATCGAACCGTTGGCAAGGACATCCGCCGGACAATTCACACCGGACCCATTGCAGGTCTCCGCCACATCACAGACACCCGCGGAGGCGCGGCACACGCCGCTCGTGGCGAACGAATTGACGGGGCAGTTCGGCCCACCCCCATTGCAACTCTCCGCCACGTCGCAGACGCCCGCCGACGCGCGGCACTGGCCGCTGGTCGCAAACGAGTCGGCCGGACAGTTCGGACCGCTGCCGTTGCACGTTTCCGCCACGTCGCAGACACCCGCCGAGGTCCGGCATTGCGTGAGCGAATCGAATCCATTCGCCGGGCAGTTGGCGGACACGCCATTGCAGACTTCCGCGACGTCACACACGCCGGCAACCGCGCGGCATTCGGTGCCGACGAGGGCCAACGTGTCGGAGGGACAGAACTTGCCAACGCCATCACAGGTCTCAGCGATATCGCATGCGCCGGCGGCGCCGCGGCAGATCGCGCCGTTCGGTTGGATCGCGTCGGCCGGACAGTTCGCGGTCGATCCGTCGCAGAGCTCGTCGACGTCGCACAACTCCCCGCTGGACGCCGCGCGGCACACCACCGCCGGCGGCTCGAAGCTGTCGCCGGGACAGGCGGGGTTCACCCCGTCGCAGGTCTCGGCAATGTCGCAGATGCCTGTCAACGGCCGGCAGACATCGCCCGCCGTTCGCAGCTGGCAGATACTGGAGCAACACGAGCCGCTGGTGCCGGTGGCCGGACCCTCGTCACACGCTTCGCCGGCGTCGATCGAGCCGTTGCCGCACTCCGACGTGACGTTGATCGTCCACGTGCTGTTGTACCCGTCCGGGCCAACCGGGCGCCCCCAGGTGCTGTAGTTGTCGGCGCGGATTCGTTCGACCGTGCCGCCGCCGCTGTCGTCGACGTTGTCGTAACCGAACAGGACCGCGGCGTCTTCGCCGCCGGAGGCGCTGCTGCAGATGAACCCCGTGCAGCCCGTGTTCGAGAACGCGTCGATATCGAACGCGATCGTCACGGTCATGCTGCCGTTGCCGGTACCACTGACGATTGCGTTGTCGCCGCGCGCCCCGCTGAACGCAAACGACTGTTGGCTGTTGTTGGCGACATTGGAAGTTCCGCTCGTCGGAAGTGGCGTGAAGCTGTAGTCCGTCGAGCTTACGTCGACGTCGATCGCGGTGATCCCGGCGTTTCCGAACACCTGCGTGCCCACCGCTGTCGCCGCTCCGTCGCCGGCGAACCCGAACAGCCCGGCGACGTTCTGCGCCAGATCGATCGTCCAGTCCTCGACCGCGGTTGCCGTCACCGCGACCCCGAATGTGTATCGGATCTTGCCGCGCTCGTACTCGTCGCCGAAGTCGACCGCCGAGTCGGCGGCGACGCCGCCGTCGATGTTGAAGCTGACCGAAGCGCTGCTTCCAGGAGGAGCGACCGCCGCCGCGGCGCCGGTGTTGGTCAACCGCATGAAATTGCCATCCGCACCGCCGGTAGGCTCCGTACAGGCAGAGTTACCCACGTTGTACGCGGCCTCGCTGTCGTTGCCGTTGTCGCTGTTCGCGACGACGCAGGTGCTGTTGTTGGTGATGCTGTTGATCGCGATCGTCGCCGCACTCGCGGCACCGGCCAAAACCAACGACGCGACAGCGCCAAAGAGCGCGTATCGCGCGGTTGTTCGCTTCTGCATGAATCCCCCTGAGAAATCAAAAGCGCCCAGTAGATTGCGGCGGACGCGAACGGCAAACCTACCAGAGTGGCATTCGCTGCGGCAAGACAATTCGCCCGATCGAGAACGCGCCGTGGCAAAGAGACGCGCTCACGACGATGGAACGATCCAAGGGCCCGAAGTGGGTTCACGCGTCGCCTCGAGCAGGGCCCACAGGGCGAGAGATGTCGCGTGGGCATCCGCGCGTTCGGCGCGCGTGGACGCCGGCCAAGCGCCGTTCGGAAGCTGCATGCCGACCAAGTGGCGCAACCACTCGGGTCGGATCTCCGCTCGACCGCCGACGTAGTAGAGCATCGCCACCGCCTCGATCCACAGATCCGCGTCGGCTTCGAACCGCCGCGCGAGCTCCGCGCGGTCGTCCATTAATGCGACGAGAAGGCGTACTTGTTCCAAGCGCAGTGCCGCGACCTCGGCCGCATGTCGAGGCGCGCAGCCGTTCTCGAGGGTCCACTCCAACGCGAGCGCGGAATGGGTCAGCGCGTAGCCGCCGGCCTGTGCGGCCTTGGCGAGGATCGCCAGCCAATCCGCCGGCAGAGCGATACGGTCGCAATGCAACGCGCTGGCCGTGATGCGATCGACGACATGCTCGAGATCGGCGATCGCCTTCTTGTCGGCGATCGCCGTGGGATCGTCGATTCGGCGATAGATGTCCTGCATCACGCCACCCGCTGCGCCGCCGCGAACGCGGTGCGCGAACTCGCCGGACGCCAACCGAACCTCGAGTCCGAAGCGGCGCTTGAGAAAGGCGAACAAGGCCGCCCAATTGGGATCCGCGGTGGAGACATCGCGGCCGAAATAGACAATCGCACGTTCGATCGCCGCCTCCGGCGCATTCTCCGCAGCCGCCTCGCCGCCGCACGCCGGAGCCACGACGAGGACGGCGAAAACGACGACGGCGACAGGAAACAGCCATCGACGCGCGCGCGCCCTAAAGTGGGTCATCACACACGGGTCCGCGCAAGGATCGAAAGGATGTCAGGTGAGCGTTGCTCGCGTGACCGCGCCCATCGGCCCGTCCACCGTAGCCGTGGCGAAGGCGGAAGCGCGCACGGGGGCAAGATTAAAATACCCTGCGGCGGGACCCAGGGGCGGAGTCCCCCCCGCGGGGGCCCCCCCCCGGCA